>OGXH01002032.1_pt1 | contig 14429 bp, 14 predicted proteins | sample 1576241 | NCBI WGS metagenome assembly OGXH01 (sample SAMEA3541529, study PRJEB24748) | human gut metagenome | biome: human gut; feature: human-associated habitat; material: faeces | place: China | collected 2012
CCCTGCCGCTGGCTCCAGGGGTCCAGCCACAGGTTGATGCGGTTGGTCATATAGGGGGTCAGGGTGATGACGATCCACAACAGGCCGCCCACACCGGTGATCCCGGCCACGAACCAGCCCCAGTGGATCCCGGCGGCAAACAGCACCGACGCCCCCCCGGCCAGCACCAGGATGGTGCCCGACATATGGGGCTGCTTCAGCATCAGGGCGGCCACCAGCAGCAGAATGGCTCCATAGGGCACCAGCTCCAGAAATCCGACGCGCTCCAGGCGGTTGAGCATCCGCCCGGTAAAGGTCCGGTTTTTATAGCGCTTGCGCTTCTCCGTGTCCCGCTTGCTCAGCCGGGCGGCAAAAAAGAGGATGACCGCAATCTTGGCAAACTCCGAGGGCTGGAACTCGATCCCCAGCTTCAGCCACCGCCGGGCCTGGTTGTGGGTCACTCCCAATGGGGTAAACACCAGGACCAGAAGGACGATAGAGCCAATCAGGGCGGGCATGGACATCCAGCGAAAAGTCTGATAGTTGATCTTGGAGACCACGAACATCCCCACCACGCCCACCGCCCCGAACAATGCCTGGCGGGAGATATACACCAGCGGGTCCCCGTCCGTATAGTAGGCGGTGGCGTAAGAGGCGGAGAACATCATGATCAGCCCGTAGGCCAATATGACGGCCAGCGTGCCCACAAAGGTCCAGGACAGATGGCCCCGTTCCTCCTTGGGCAGGCGGATGACCCGCAGCATGCGGATGATATTACCAAAGGTGCGGTCAAGGATCACACCCAAAATGCCATACAGATGCGTAACCAATGGGTGCAAGCCTCCTTGTTGCTTATGGTTGATTATGCGATGCAGATGTAGAAGATGCCCATCGCCACGCCGATGGCGGCGATGAGGGCGAAGAAGCCGTCGATCTTGACTTCTTTCCAGCCGCGCAGCTCAAAGGCGTGGTGGATGGGGGTCATTTTAAAGATGCGCTTGCCGTGGGTGGCCTTGAAGTAGATGCGCTGGATGACCACAGTCATAGCGTCCCAGATATAAACGATGCCGAAGAAGAGCACCAGCTCCGGGCGGTCCATCACAAAAGCCAGCGCCGTGACCATGCCGCCAAAGAACATGCTGCCGGTATCGCCCATAAAGACTTTGGCCGGGTAGAAGTTCCACAGCAGAAAGCCCACGCAGGCGCCGGCGGTGGTGGCCGCCAGCAGCGAAACATGTACAAAGCCCAGCAGGCTGCCTGCCAGCAGGTAGCCCAGCATGGACACAAAGGTCACGCCGGTGCACAGGCCGTCCAGGCCGTCGGTCAGGTTAACAGCATTGACCAGGAAGATAATGCCGAAGAACGCGATGGGATAGTAAGCCAGCCCCAGATCGACCATACCCGCTACCGGGAACATGACGCTGGTGGAGAGCAGGCCCAGGCTGTGTAAGCCGATCATAAACCCGACGGTGACAGCGACCTGCAAAACGATTTTCTGCCAGGCAGTAAGCCCCAGATTGCGGTGCTTGATGACCTTGATGAAGTCATCGAGGAAGCCGATCAGGCCGTTGCCGAAGGCCAGAAACAGCACCAGCATGCCGGCAGCCATCTGCTGGGGGCCAAGCACCTCCGGCGCAGAGCTGTGGAACACCCCGTACACGACGCCGATGGTGAGCAAGATGCCAAAGATAAACCCAAGGCCGCCCATGGTGGGGGTGCCGTTTTTCTTGTTGTGCCAGGTCGGGCCTTCCTCGCGGATGGTCTGGCCAAAGTGCAGGCGGTGCAAAGCCGGGATCAACAGCCAGCAGGTGATAGCCGTAACGGCAAAGCCGCCAACGGCACCGGCGGCTAAAATTGCGGAGACAGTAGGCTCCATGCAGTCATTCCTCCATATTCCTCAAGTAAAACGTAGGCGCGGCTGCACGGGGCTGTGCGTTACGCCTGCGGCAAAGCAGCGTAAAAGTCCGCCAGGATCTCATCCAGTTTCATGGCATGGCTGGCTTTGACCAGCACTGCATCGCCGGGGCGGACAGACTGCTGCAAGTATTGTAACACTTCTGCGGCCGTTTGGCAATGCACAGTTGCAATACCACGGTTTTTAGCGGCTTCGGCCATGGCGGCGCTGTTGGGGCCGTAGGCGATCAGCAGGGACACGCCCGCATCGGCGGCCCACTCCCCTGTTGCGCGGTGGCCGCTCTCGCTGGCGTCGCCCAGTTCCAGCATGTCGCCCAGCAGGGCGATCTTGCGCGCGTTGGGCAGGGCCTTCAGCACCGAGAGGGCAGCTTTCATGCTGTCCGGGCTGGCGTTGTAGCAATCCTCGATAAAGGTGATGCCGCCCTTCTCCACGATATGCTGGCGCATGCCGGTGGCCTGGTAGCGGGAAAGCGCGGCGGCGCACCGGGCGGGGTCCAGCCCCAGGCGGGTGGCGGCGGCGTAGGCGGCCAAGGCGTCGTACACGGTATGCAGGCCCGCGGTGGGGATGGACACGGCAAAGCTGCCGTAGGCCTTATCCACCAGCGTAAAGGTCGTGCCATCGGTGCCGGTGTGGATATCCGCGGCGCGTACATCGGCGTTTTCGCTCTCGATGCCGAACCATACAGGGCGCAGGCGGGCGGGTACGCTGGCGGTGGGCAGCAGGTCGTTGTCGGCGTTCAGGGCCAGGGGCGCGCCGTCAGGCAGGCCTGCGCAGATCTCCATTTTTGCTTTCAGTATATTCTCGCGGGTGCCGAGATTTTCCAGGTGGGACACGCCGATCATCGTGATGATGCCGGCGGAGGGGCGGGCGCAGCGGGCCAGCCGCTCGATCTCACCCAGGTGGTCCATGCCCATCTCCACCACGGCGTACCGGGTGTCGTTATCCAGGCGGAACAGGGTGTTGGGCACACCGATGTCGTTGTTCTGGTTGCCCTCGGTCTTGAGGGTTTTGCCAAAGGCGGAGAGGACGGCGTAGCAGAACTCTTTGGTGGTGGTCTTGCCCACACTGCCGGTAACGCCGATCATCTTGGGGCTGAACAGCATGCGGTAGTTGGAGGCCATGCGGATCATGGCGCGGGCGCTGTCCGGCACGATGACAGTGCGGTCCTCGGGCACGCCATCCACGGGGTGGTTGGCGATGATATAGGCGGCGCCGTTCCGGTAAGCACCGGCGGCGAAGGTATGGCCGTCGACGCGCTCACCGGGGAAGCAGACGAACACGCAGCCGGGCTCGACCTTGCGGCTGTCGGTAACAACAGCGTGGATGTCCGCCGGCTCGGCCAAAGTCAGGCCAGCCAGCAGTTCGTTGGCAGGAATGGTTTGCATGGGATTGCCTCCTTATTCTATGGATATGCGAGTAGTATGTCAGGCGGAAAGTCTCCCAGAGGGGGCCTTTGGGCCGTTTATTGCTCTGTATTTTCTTCTACTGCTTCTTCCGTAGTTTCCTCAACCTGGGTATCGGTGGTGTCCGTCGTATCGGCGGTATCGCTGCCGTCCGATTCCATCGTCAGGGTCACGATGGTGCCGTAGGCGGCGCTGGTCTCTGCGGCTGTGCTTTGGGATACTACCCGGCCGGAGCTGTCGCCCTCGAACTGGACGTTGAGGTTGGAGGCTTTCAGCATTTGGGATGCAAAACTGCCGCTCTTGCCCGTCACGTCAGGCACGGTGGTCATGGCGTCCTGGTCGGTGTTGGTGTACAGGTAGATGGTGGAACCAACGGGCACCGAGCTGCCGCCCACAGGGTACTGGTACACAATGTTGCCGTTGGAGCCGATCAGCTTATGCTGCAGGCCCAGCTGGTTCAGGGTGACCTGGGCGTTGGTCCAGGTGTAGTCCAGGCAGGTCTGCACGGTCACGTTGCCGGTGGGGTTGTAGTTGGCATCCTGCTCGATGCCCAGGTAGGGCGCAACTTCGCTGATGATGTTGCCTACAACAGGGGCCACGACCTGGCTGGCATAATCATGGATCCAGCGGGGGTCATCCAGCAGGACGAACACCTCGATCTCGGGGTCGTTGATGGGCAGCACGGCGGAAAAGCTCATGGCCTTGTAGTAGTCGCCGTCGCCGCGCAGGTGGCGGTCGGTACGTTCGGCAGTGCCGGACTTGCCGCCGATGCGGTAGCCTGCCACGTAGGCGTTCTTGCAGGAGTGGCGGATGCTCAGGGTGCCGTTGGGGTCAACGTTGTTCTCCATCATCGAGAGGATCTCCTGGCTGACTTCCTCGGAGATGACCTGACGGCGGACGCTGGTGTCGGTCTGGCTGATGATGTTGCCCGCATCGTCGGTGATGGAATCCACGATATACGGGGTGACCAGGTAGCCGCCGTTGGCGATGGCCGCTACGGCGGTGGCCATCTGCATCGGGGTGATGGACTCGTTCTGGCCGAAGGCCGCCGTGTACAGGTTTGTATCGACCTCTGCCATCTGCTCGGCGTTGTAGACGCTGGTCCAGCGGGTCTCGTTGGGCAGGTCGATGCCGGTGGGCTGGGTGAAGCCGAACGCCTGGATATAGTCGTAGAAGATCTGCGGCTTGAGCGTCTCTGCCGCCTGAATGAACCAGAGGTTGCAGCTGTGGTTCAGCGCGCCTGCCATGTCCTGTTCATAGTGGACCTCGCCGTTGGCACAGCGGTAGGTGTGCTCCCACAGCTCGCTGCCCTCGTTGACGGTCAGGCTGCCGCCGCAGTAGAAGGTCTGCTCCGCACTCATAACACCGGAGTCCAGCCCTGCCGAGGCCGTGATGAGCTTGAACACCGAGCCGGGCATATACAGCTCGGTAATGTTCTTATTCTTCCACTGGGCCTCGCGCATCATACCCTGCAGCTGGGTAGCCTCGCTGGAGACCTCCTCGCCCTTCTCGTTCGTCGTCTTTTCATGGCTGATGATTCCGTCTGCAATGATGTCCTTGACGGCCTTCTCGCCCAGACGGCTTTCCAGCCAGTCAATGTCCTCCGCGTCGATCTCTGTTTTAGCCAGGATCTCGTTCATCTTGGGGTCGGTGATCGTCTTGGGGTCGTTGGGGTCAAACTGCTCAAGGGACGCCATCGCCAGGATCGCGCCGGTCTTGACGTTCATGACAATGGCGCTGCCGCGACCATGGACCGTAAAGGTGCTCATCGCCTCGGTCAGGTACTCCTCGACGATGGACTGTACGTTCTCGTCGATGGTCAGGTTCAGGTTGCTGCCGTCGATGGCTTCATGCACGTCGGCCTGACCGCTGGCCAGCGGGTCACCGTAGGCGTCCGTTTCGGCCACGCTGCGGCCCGGCGTACCGGCCAGCGTCTCGTCGTAATATTTTTCCAGTCCGTAGGCACCCGAGCCGTCCTCGTTGCAGAAGCCCAGCACCGAGGCCAGGAACTCCCCATAGGGGTAAGTGCGGGAGGCTGCCTGTTCGCTGGTCAGGTAGAGGATACGGGTTGCCTTGCTGGTTTTGGCCTCGCCGTCCTTCTTGTCCTCCTTTTCCTCGGTCTGCAGGCTCGTGTCCACCGCAGCGCCGTCCTTGAGGCGGTAGCTGTCTGCATAGGCCAGGATAGCATCCGCCACGGGCTTTTCGACGCTCTTTTTCACCACACGGTACTGGTACGGCTCACCGGTATCCTTGTTGGACGCCGTCAGCGCCTTGTACACAGTGTCCGCCGTTGTGCCGTCGTCCAGCAGCTCGGCAATGTGCTCTGCCGCTGTGCGGATCTGGTCCTCCGTCGCCCCGCTCTTTAAAACGGAGGACGGGTCGACCACGATGTTCCATACCGTGCTGCTCTTGGCCAGCAGCTTGCCGTTGGCGCTGTAGATCGAGCCGCGCACAGCGGGCAGCGTTGTGTCCTTCAGCTGCTGGGTCACAGCCTCTGCGCGGTAGCTCTCGGCATCACGCACCTGCCACACATACAGCTGGTAGACCAGCACGCCGTAGCAGGCGAGGATAAATGCTATCATGCAAAACAGCGTCCAGTATTTTATGCCCTTGCTTGCCCGGGGACGATGCCGGGGGGAATGGTTGGGTCGTTGCTCTGTCATGGATACACCTTGTTATTTCAAAAGCCTTTTTGCCGACGGCAGCAAGGCCGTGCAGCAAAAAGGCTCGTAGCTGCATATTTTTGGTTGTTTTACGGGTTCAGGCTGTCCAGCAGGCTCAGCGCTGCCGTGCGCACCTCATCCAACAGGCGGCCCGCGGCGCCGGTGTTCCGCTCAATGATGCTCTGGTCCTCCAGCTGGACGTAGGTGATCTGGCTGGGATCGGCCTTGACCAGTCCCAGCTCACCCTCGGCCACCTGCTGCAGACTGGCGCGGCTCGTGATGTCGTTCATCCGGGTGTTCAGGTAGTCGTATTCGCTCTGGGCCTCGGCCAGCTGGGCGCTGACCTCATCGACCTGCGCGTTCAGTTCCATCAGCGTTGCACCGCTCATCAGGCTGCTGATTGCCAGCCCGCCAGACACGGCAAGGATCAGCACGATCACGGCAGTCCGCATCACATGGCGGACGCGGTTCAGGCCGTGGTTGCCGCCGCGCACCGCACGCACCTGCGGGTGTGCAGCGCCGGGCGGGGCTCCAGTTTCGGTGCTGCCGAGCCCTCGTGCAGCAAAACAGTTGTCATGAATAATGCCTCTTATGCTTTCTCCAACACTCTCAATTTGGCGCTGCGGCTGCGACGGTTGGTCTCCAGCTCCGCGGCGTCAGCCTCAATGGGCTTGCGGGTAATCAGCTTGGCCTTGGCCACACCTCCGCAGGTGCAGATGGGCTGCTCCGGCGGGCAGGTGCAGCGCTGTGCCCAGCGGCGGAACTTGTTCTTGACGAGCCGATCCTCCAGGCTGTGGAAGGTGATGACGCAGAGCCGCCCGCCCGGGGCCAGGCAGTCAAAGATAGCGTCGAGCCCCTCGTTCAGGGCGTCCAGCTCGGAGTTGACCGCAATGCGGATGGCCTGGAAGGTGCGGCGCGCCGGGTTCTTCGCCTTGCGGCGCTCTGCCGGGGGCACAGCGGCGGCGACGATCTCGGCCAGCTGCAGCGTGGTCAGGATGGGCTGCTCCGCCCGCGCGGCGACAATTTTGCCCGCGATCTGCCAGGCATACGGCTCCTCACCGTAGTCACGCAGGATGCGGGTCAGCTCCTCACGATCCAGCGTGTTGACCAGATCCGCGGCGGTGGGGCCCTGCTGGCTCATGCGCATATCGAGCGGCGCGTCGGCATGGTAAGAGAAGCCGCGGGCCGCGTCGTCCAGCTGGTGGCTGGACACGCCGAGATCGAGCAGGGCCCCGTTGACCGCCGGGATGCCAAGCTCCGCAAGGACGCGGGCGGCCTCACGGAAATTGACCTGCACCACCTGCGCCGGCAGACCCTTGAGCCTTTCGGTGGCGACTGCCACCGCATCCGGGTCCTGATCGAGCGAGATCAGACGTCCTGTGGTCAGGCGTTTGGCGATTTCTCTGCTGTGACCGGCGCCGCCGGCGGTGCCATCCAGATAGATACCGGCAGGGTCGATGTTCAGCCCGTCCAGACAGGGCTGCAGCAGTACGGGGATATGTGAAAATTCCATGTGTTATCGTCCTGTTTTGTTAAAAGTCAAGGTCTTCCATCGCAGCGGTGAAATCCTCATCGCTCGTTTCCTGGTTGGCGTTCCACGCCTCGGTGTTCCAGATCTCGGCAAAGCTGCGGCTGCCGATGATGGTCACATCGTGGTCGAGGCCCGCGTACTCCCGCAGCTTGGCGGGCAGTTGAATGCGGCCCTGCTTGTCCGGGGTGACCTCGACGGCGGAGGCGTAGAGCATACGGCTGACCTTGCGGCCCTTGACGAGGCCCTTTTCCTCAATTTTGGCGGCGACCTTTTCGAACTCCTCCGCCGGGAAGGCGGCCAGGCAGTGATCCAGCCACCGGGTCACGATGAAGGTCTCCCCCATCGCGTCCCGGAAGCGGGCGGGAAAGTTCAGACGCCCTTTTGCGTCAATTGCGTAATCATACTGACCGACGAGCATCCGGCTTTCCCTCCCTTCGTCATACTGCACAAATCTTCGGCAAGATTTTTTACGTCGCTGCGTTCAGTTTGTTAATAACTCTGTGGAGAACGTGGAAAACTACCCATTCTTCCCCACTTTTGTTGTTATTCACACCACAATTACCCACCTGTGGTAAAATAATAGTACCATTTTATTCAGCAAAAAGCAAGGGCAGGCGGGGAAAAACTGCGCCATGAATTGATTTTTCACAGTTTGTACAAAGGGATCGGGATACAGGTCAGCAGTTTGCAGCAAATGCGCACGCGGCAAAATTCCTGCCCCCGGGCAAAGAAAAGCGCCGCACCATATTGCACGGTGCGGCGTTGTTTTTTATACATATTGCGTTGTCGCGGGCAGAAATGTGCCGTGAATAACAACACTTCTGCATTTTTTACTTGGGCATGTTATTCTTAGGGCGGGCGGCGCTGCGCAGATTCATGCGGGTGTTCTTGATGTCCGCCATGCTTCGGCCCAACACCTCCTCGGAGTTCTTCAGGATCGTCTCGCAGTACAGGGTCGCCTTGCGGGTCAGTTCCTTGGCGCTCTTCTGGGCAGCGGACAGGATCTCCGCCGCGTGCTGCTGACTGCGCTTGACGATCTCCTGCTCGCTGGTCAGGACGCGGGCGCGCTCCTCTGCCTGCTGAATGATGTTTTCGGACTCAATGCGGGCGTTCTGCATGATTTGCTCGCGGTCATTCACGATTTTTTTGCTCTCGCGGATCTCGTCGGGCAGGTTGTTGCGCACCTCATCGATAATATCGCGCATACGGTCCACATCGACCATGCGCTTGGAAGCGGAGAACGGAACTATCGTCCCGGCCTCCAGCGTTTCCTCCATCATCTCCAACAGTTCTTCAACGTTCATACCTCTTCCCCTCTCTCATAGCGGCTGACCTTGATCTTGCCGTAGTTGTACTGCTTCACCAGCGTCAGAGCGCCCGCCTGCTCGGGCAGGTCGGCCTCGCGCTCGGTCTCGCAGAGCACGACCCCGCCGGGGGCCATCTTAGCGGCCAGCAGCGGCAGCACGGCAGCCACGGTATCATGGTGGAACGGCGGATCCAGCAGAGCCAGGTCAAACGGCCCGCGGATGTTGGCGAGAAAGCTCTCGGCCTCGCCCTGGCGTATATCACTCTGGCGGTCCACCTCTGCCGTTTTGCAGTTGGCCTTCACAACGGCGAGTGCCTCGGCGGAGCGGTCCACAAAGAGGCAGCTTTTGGCACCGCGGGACAGAGCCTCGATGCCCAGCTGGCCGCTGCCTGCGAACAGGTCCAGCACCCGTGCCCCCGGCACCAGGAACTGCACGCTGGAGAACATGGCCTCCTTCACACGGTTGATGGTCGGGCGGGTAATGTCCTCGCCCGGCAGGGCCTGCAGATTTTTGCCGCGAGCTGTTCCGGCAATCACGCGCATGGTGCCGCACCTCTTTCCTCTCAAAATTTCGTTTATACAGATTCAGTATTTATTATGGTGCTTTGGCGTAGGATTGTCAAGGGTGCAAAATGTAAAATAAAATGGCAAAAGGGTAACAGAGGCAGGAAAACACAGCCCGGTGGGCTTGACAAACACCCCCGCAGATGGGTATAATAGGTACTGTTGTTACGCGGCTGTCGTACAACGGCTAGTACATCAGCCTTCCAAGCTGAGGACGTGGGTTCGACTCCCATCAGCCGCTCCAATAAAAAAATCCCTGTGTCACATTCAGACGCAGGGATTTTTTTATTGCAGAACGCAGCCGGGGCGAACAGCATTCGCCCGCCGGGCCGGTTTCCGATTACAGCTTCACCAATTCCGCCTTCAGGTTCTTCAGTTCCTTCTCCAGGCGGTCCTTGTCCTTGTTGTAGTCCTGGTAGGCCTGCAGGCGGGCTTCGACGTTGGGGTCCTCGGCGGAGAGATAGCCGCTGTTCATCGAGGCTGTGTAGCTGAACTTCTTCAGCGTGCCGTTGAAGTCGATGACCATGAACTGGCCCTCGGCGGGCCGGACCGTGCCTGCGCCGAACATTTTATGGTTGATTTTACAGCCGGTCAGGTCGGGCAGCGCAGCAGGGTTCGCCAGCAGCTCCTGCAGCTCCTGCTCACACTCGCCGATGCGGATGCAGAGCTCGGCGCGGTCCGCCTTCTCCTTCACAGCCTTTGCGCGCTCCCTGCTCGTCGAGCCGCGGGTGTAGCCCTTCGGGTAGAACTGCTCGGCGTAGGCCGTGTGCAGGATGTCGTACACAAGCAGGTGCAGCGCGTCGTCGATGCCGCCCAGCTCCTGCTCCGCGTAGGCCTTGTGCAGGGCGATGATCTCCGGGTAGTTCTCCAGCGCGTGCAGCAGGTCGTTGCACATCGTGTAGTAGCGCGGCAGGTCCAGCGCCGTGCCGCCGCCAAAGTCTGCCTCATACCCAAAGTAATCCGCCCACGCCTTCGCCTCGTTGGCCTGATAGAAGTAGTTCGCGTGCGGCTCCCACAGGTTCAGGAAGAACACCGCGTTGGCCGTGTTCATCGTGTACTTGCTCATGCGCGGGAACACGCGGCGGAACCGCCCGTTGATCTGGTCAGCGAACAGCTCGGCGCGGCCCCGGCGCTTGGAAATATCACCGCCGTCCTCATTGTACAGCCAGCGGAAGCACTCGCGGACGAGTTCGACCTCGCTGTCGCGCAGCATCAGGTTCTGCAGGCCGCCGATGGGCTGCAGGGCCGGGTTGTCCAGCGTTGGCTGGGCCTGCTGCATGGCATCGGCAAACATGGCCGGAAAGTCGCTGTCCTCGATGTCCCAGTTCACGCCAAAGCAGTCCACCGCGCGCCAGACCGTTCCCTCATCGGCTGCCGCGCGGGCTTTGCAGTGCTGAACGTATTGTGCAAGGATCCCATTCAAATTCTCAGTATTCAAACCAATTCCTCCTAAAAAAATCAGCCTTCCCATTATAAAAGACCCTGCGCGGAGCGTCAAGACCGCAAAACGACAAAAAGCCCCCTCTTTCGAGGGGGCAAAATCGTCAGAAAATTTACAGGCTCGAGTAGCCGAAGCTGTTGACAAGCGCATCAATTTTCTTGCCCTGCCTGCACCACGGGCAGCTGTGGGAGTCGTAGGTTTCGTAGTCGGGAAGGTCGTGGGTGTCAAAGATGCTGGCCACGGGGTAGCCTGCGCACTCCTTGACCGACGCAAAGATCGACGCGATGCCGACGGGATCGCCGCCGTAGTAGCGGATGGCCTCGACAGCGCCCTGCACGGTGAAGCCGGTGGTAACGGACGCCGCCAGCACCAGTACATGCTTACCGGCGATCATCGGGGCGGTGTTTTCGCGGAAAAGCAGCTGGCTGCCGGTGGTGTGCTCCGGCGTGACGACGTAGATCGTCTGGTGGGCGTTCATATTCGTATAGCCGGCCTTTGTCAGCTCACTGGCCATGCAGGCGCCGATGACCTCGGTACCGTCCAGGCAGAGGATCGTGTCCACAATGGTCGTCGACTTGTACTCTCGCACCAGCTCGGCGGCGGCAGCGCGTGCCTCCGACAGGCGAAACTTTGTCAGCGTGACATCAATGTAGTAGTTGATATGGCTGTGGCTGGTGGCATAGTGCCCCTTGCTGACGCGCAGCTGCAAATTCGATTTGCCGGTGGGCAGTTTTACAAGATTCATCGCCATGGTGGTCTCCCCCTTAATGCTTTAACTGTTTATGGTACTATTGTACAAATTTGTGTATCAAAATACAAGGAACGCATTGCCCAAAATCCGGCGCTGATTTTTGGGCAGTTTTTCTTCGAGATTGACCAAACGGCACTTTTGTGGTATAATAAACCAACAATTTATAGTGGGGAGGTTTGCGGATATGGGCTACAAATTGGCGGCAAGCAACGGCGACACGCTGGCTGTGCCGCAGCTGGTCCTGACCCATCTGACCCAGACCGACGGCGATACGATCCGGGCCGCACTCTACATTTTGCAGACCCACGACACCGACCCGCGCACGATGGCCCGCGCACTGGCACTGCCCAGCATCGAGGCTGCCAAGCGCACCCTGCAATACTGGGCCGGTGCCGGGCTGCTGGTCAGTGAGCGGGGGGCCGCCCCCGCCCCGGCAGCCGAGCCCGCACGGGTCGATCTGGCCAGCGTGGCCAACGACCCCTATGTTGCCGTTCTGTGCCAGGAGGCGCAAAGCATCTTCGGTAAGACGCTGAGCCGCAGCGAGATGCAGCGGCTTGTGGGGCTGTACTTAAACGACGGCTGGCAGCCAGATGTCATTCTGCTCTGCTGCGCCGAGGTCACCCGTCTGGGGCGGCGCACCATCGCCGCCGTGACCCACCTGCTGGCCCGCTGGCGGGAGGACGGCGTTGAGACCGGCGAGGACGCCGAGCGCTGGCTGCAGCGCGCCAAGCAGCGCGAGGCCTGGTGCCAGGATGCCGCCGCACAGTTTGGCATTGAGCCGCGTGCACTGACGAACTGGGAGCGCCGCACGATTGCCCGCTGGCACGAGGAAATGGGCATCGGGCGCGAGATGATTGACGAGGCACTGCTGCGTGCCAACGGTAAAAACACCGTGCGGTACGTGGACGGCATTCTGCGGGCCTGGCGTGCCCAGGGCATCACGACGATCGACGCTGCGCGCCGTCAGGGCCAGCTGGAGGGCACAAGTTCAGCGTCATTACCGTGACCTACAATGCCGAAGCGGTATTGGAAGACACTATCCAGAGCGTTATCTCGCAAACTTACCGCCATGTGGAGTATATCATTGTGGACGGGGCCTCGAAAGACAAAACGCTTTCTATCACAGACCGCTACAAGAATCACATCGCACAGGTAGTAAGCGAACCCGATAAAGGCTTGTACGACGCCATGAACAAAGGTATCCGGCTGGCTACGGGCGATTACCTTTGTTTCCTCAATGCCGGCGACAGTTTCCATGAGGATGATACGCTGCAACAAATGGTACATACATTGACAGGAAGCGAATTGCCTGATGTGCTGTATGGCGAAACGGCTCTGGTAGATAAAGAAGGGCACTTTGTCCGTATGCGCCGTCTGTCCGCCCCGGAAACGCTGACGTGGAAAAGCTTCAAACAAGGAATGCTTGTCTGCCATCAGGCATTTTTTGCCAAGCGCGCTTTAGCAGAACCATATAATTTGAAGTACCGTTTCTCCGCCGACTTCGACTGGTGTATCCGTATCATGAAGAAAGCGCAGACGCTACACAATACTCATCTCACGATAATAGACTATCTGGACGAGGGTATGACTACCCGGAACCGGGAAGCCTCGCTCAAGGAGCGCTTCCGCATCATGGCGCAACATTACGGCTGGATAAGCACCGCAGCCTATCATGCCTGGTTCGTACTGAGGGCGGTACTGAAAAAATAATTTGTACGGTTTAATAAAATCGGATGTGCCGTCTTATTGGCACACTTATGCCATCGAGCAGGCACAGGCCTGCCATCATAGTGGCACAACATTGCCAATGAAGTGACACGTACATATAGGCTACGGGCAAGCGTACTTAGGGTTTAAGCAGCGAACGCAACTCTTGCACACCTTCCGATGCTCCCTTTTGGATTATATGTATCCGCCGCGTGGAATGTACATCTACCGGTTTAGGATCTATCAGATACACTTCGGCCTCACGAGGCACGTAGTTCAGCAATCCGGCAGCCGGATATACATTCATCGAAGTACCGATAATAACGAATATATCCGCTTTTTCCACATAGTTGACGGCCGTTTCAATCTCAGGAACCGCCTCCCCGAACCAGACGATAAAGGGACGAAGCTGAGTACCGTCACCGGCCTTATCTCCCAACTTCACTTCGTATTCATCCGGTTTCAGTTCTTTTATGTAATGCGGATTATAAGGGGCGCGACTGGAACAAACTTTTGTCAGTTCGCCATGAAGATGAATAACCCGTTTACTTCCGGCACGCTCGTGCAGATTGTCAACGTTCTGTGTAACAACTGTCACATTGAAATCCTTCTCCAGTCCGGCAAGCCCGATGTGCCCGGCATTCGGCTCTACATCCAGTAATTGCTTGCGGCGCTCGTTATAAAAGTTGATGACCAGTTCCGGATTACGGGCATAACCTTCGGGAGTAGCCACCTGTTCTACCGGATACTTATCCCACAACCCGCCTGCATCACGAAAAGTACTGATGCCACTCTCGGCGCTCATACCCGCACCGGACAAAACAACCAAGTTCTTCATCTTTATATCTCCTTAAAGTTTATATAGTCATACAAATGTATGAATAATACCCGAAAAGAGGGAAGTTATTTTCACTTGCTAAGATTTTTTAATCTGAAAAAAACAAAATCATTCAAATAAAAGACGTACTTTTGCCATTCGTTAATTTGCAATAGGCTGGAAAAGAAATCATTTCAGTCGTCAACAAAATCACTTTATGGATAAATTCAGTTATGCTATCGGCCTTGGAATAGGTCAGAATCTTTTAAGTATGGGTGCTAAGGGCATCGCAGTAGATGACTTTGCACAAGCAATCAAAGACGTCTTGGATGGCAACCAAACGGCTATCAGC
>OGXH01002033.1_pt1 | contig 14425 bp, 10 predicted proteins | sample 1576241 | NCBI WGS metagenome assembly OGXH01 (sample SAMEA3541529, study PRJEB24748) | human gut metagenome | biome: human gut; feature: human-associated habitat; material: faeces | place: China | collected 2012
CATACGATGCAGAATCAGGATGTCTTTCTGCAGAGCAGTCTGGATTATTTCAAAGATTACAATCTGGAAGCCAACAGAGAATGTGAGCATTTAAATGCAGAGCTGGAAGCAGAAAAGGTGCGTTATCGTGAACTTCTGGAAGCCCAGAAAAACAATGCAGAATTTATGGCACTTTCGCAGCGTGTGACTGATCTGGAAAAACAGCTTCGCAATAAAACACGTGAGAAAGATGAAGAGAGCAAAAAGCGTTACCGACTGGAAGCGGAAATCGAGCAGAAAAAGAAAGACAGCGTGATGTATCAGGCGAAAGAAGCGGAAGAGCAGAAACATCTGGAAGAAGAACAAAAGCTCAACCGTTCCGCAGCAGAGCAGGCGATCACAGAATACGACCGCTATCTTGCCGGAGAAGATAAAAAAGGCGGCATCATGCAGCTTTCCGAGAAAGAGCAGATGGAAAAACGTGTCAGCAGTTTTGCGGCAAATATCAACGGACAGCAGCAGGCGTACAACAACCGCAAGCAGGAAGAAGAACGTCTGCCGATCGGTCTTGAGTACGAAAAAAGCTATCACCAGAGACGCGGAAAAATCTGGATGCGGCCCGTGGACTGCAGCAGGCGCTCAAAGATGATCTCGCCGAAAATGCCGAACGAGGCGATCGTGATGATGCGGATATAGGCCGTGCCGTAGGCAATGACGGCTTCGTTCGACGTCTGGGAGCGCATGAAGAGCTCTGCGCAGAAAATGCCGAACAGGGCGCTGAGCAGCATACCCAGTCCGGCCAGAAATACGCCGTTCAGGGCGGAGCGGTTCACCATGTCCGCATCGCGTTCGCCGAGCGCGCGCGACAGCAGGGCATTGACGCCGACGGCCGTGCCCGTTGCGATGCCGATCATGATGTTCTGCACCGGGAAGGCCAGCGAAACGGCGTTGAGTGCGTCCTGATTAACGTCCGAAATTTTCGCGACAAAGGCGCTGTCGACCACGTTGTAAAGCGCCTGCACCAGCATGGACAGGGCCATCGGCAGCGCCATGGTCAGCAGCAGCCGCCCAATGGGCATCGTGCCCATTTTATTTTCCTTCAAACTACTCATTGCTTTCTTTCTCCTAACCATAATCATACAGTTTATATTATAGAGGAGACAGGTAAGGAATGCAAGCAGACTGTCAAAAAATCTGCCCAGCCGAAAGTTTCGGAGGGACTTTTTTGACAAGCTGTGCAAGGCCCTGCCGCGGCATGCGGCGGGCTGTCGAAAGAACCGGCAATTTGCACAAAAATCAGAAATCCGTCAACATTTTCCCGCGCGTTGTGCTATACTGGAAGGAAACACGTCCCGGCTTTTCCGGGACCCAGAGGAGGAACGCCCTATGACGACCGATCAGCTCAGCGCCCTGCTTGCGCAGGACCCCGCCGCGGTGCTGGAGCATGACCGCAGACTTTATGAACAGCAGATCGTCCGCACGGCCGATCTCATCGCCGCCCATGCGCAGGAGCGCCCGGCCGTGCTGCTGGCGGGGCCGTCCGGCTCCGGCAAGACGACGACCGCCCTGCTCATCGAGCGGGAGCTGGACCGCCGCGGCATGGAGACGCACACGCTCTCCATGGACGACTATTTCTGCCCGCTCACGGAGCGGGAGCTGGAGCTTTTCAGCCGCAACGAGCTGGACCTCGAGCGCCCGTCGCGCGTCGACGTGCCGTTTTTCCAGGAGCAGCTCGGCAAGCTGCTGGCGGGCGAGGAGGTGGAGCTGCCGCACTATGACTTCAAAAACAGCGTCCGTGTCTTCGATGGCCGCACGCTGCGCAGGCGGCCCGGCGAGCTGGTCATTCTGGAGGGCATCCACGCCCTGAACCCGGAGGTCACGGGCTATGACGGCCGCACGACGCGCATCTATGTCAGCGTCCGCACGCGCATCACCCCGCGCAGCGGCCATCCGCTCCATCCGTCGAAGATCCGTCTCGTCCGCCGTATGCTGCGCGACAGCACGGGCCGTGGCCGCGCCCTGTCCGAGACCATCGCCATGCGCGAGCGCGTCGACCGCGGCGAGCAGCGCTATATCATGCCCTTCAAGCCACGCGCCCACGGCAGCATCGACTCGTTCTATTCCGCAGAGCTCGGCGTCTACCGCCCGCTGCTGCGGGACGAACTGGAGCGCCTTGCCCTGCCGGAGCTGTCCGACGTGCTCGAGGTCATGCGGGAGCTGCCGGACGTCCCGGCGGATCTCGTGCCGCAGGATTCCCTCCTGCGCGAATTCATCGGCGGCAGCACGCTGCCTTACTGAGGAGGAACCATGAAAAAATACCTTGTCGCCCTCGATCAGGGCACGACGAGCAGCCGCGCCATCGTCTTTGACCGCTCCCAGCAGATCGTCGCCTCCGCGCAGAAGGAATTCCCCCAGCTCTACCCGCAGGCGGGCTGGGTGGAGCACGATCCGCTCGAATTATACTCCAGCCAGTACGGCGTCATGATGGAGGCCATCACGCGCGGCGGCATCGACCCCGCGGAGATCGCCGCCATCGGCATCACGAACCAGCGCGAGACGACCATCGTCTGGGAAAAGGCCACGGGCCGCCCCATTTACCCCGCCATCGTCTGGCAGTGCCGCCGCACGGCCGCCCTGTGCGACCGGCTGCGCGCCGACGGGCTGACGGAGCACATTCGGGCCGTCACGGGCCTTGTGCCGGACGCCTATTTCTCGGCTACAAAAATTCGGTGGATCCTCGACCATGTGCCCGGTGCGCAGGAGCGCGCCGAGCGCGGTGAGCTGCTGTTCGGCACGGTGGATTCGTGGCTCATCTGGAAGCTGACGCGCGGCCGCGTCCACGCCACGGACGTGACGAACGCCTCACGCACCATGCTCTTTGACATCCGCCGCCTCGACTGGGACGAGACGCTCCTGCAGGCCCTGCGCATCCCGCGCTGCATGCTGCCGGACGTCCGCCCGAGCAGCGGCGACTTCGGCACCTGCAACATCCAGGGCGTGGAAATTCCCATCGCGGGCGCGGCGGGCGACCAGCAGGCCGCGCTGTTCGGTCAGTGCTGCTTCGCCCCCGGCGAGGCCAAGAATACCTACGGCACGGGCTGCTTTCTGCTCATGAACACGGGCGAGACGCCCTGCGTCAGCCGCCACGGCCTTGTCACGACCATCGCGGCCGGGCTCGGCGGCCATGTGACCTATGCCCTCGAGGGCAGCGTCTTTGTCGGCGGGGCCGTTATCCAGTGGCTGCGCGACGAGATGCGCTTCCTCAGCGAGGCAAGCGACGCGGAGTATTATGCGCAGAAGGTCGACTCCACCGGCGGCGTGTATTTTGTCCCGGCCTTCACGGGCCTCGGCGCGCCGTATTGGGATATGTACGCCCGCGGGGCCATCGTCGGCATCACGCGCGGCACGAAGCGTGAGCATATCATCCGCGCTGCGCAGGAATCCATCGCCTACCAGAGCATGGACCTCGTCGCCGCCATGGAAAAGGACACCGGCGTGCCGCTGCGCGAGCTGCGCGTCGACGGCGGTGCGAGCCGCGATGCCTTCCTCATGCAGTTCCAGGCGGACATGCTGGCCACGCCGGTGCGCCGCCCCGTCATCCGCGAGACGACGGCCCTCGGCGCGGCGTATCTGGCCGGGCTCGCCGTCGGCATCTGGCACGATCCGGACGAGCTGCGCCGCCAGTGGCGGTGCGATGTCAGCTTCCTGCCGCATATGACGGCCGAGCAGCGCGAAAAAAATCGCCGCGGCTGGGCAAAGGCCGTCGGCAGGAGCCTCGATTGGGCAAAAGAAGAGTAAGCGGAAAATGACGCGAGGCCGCCGATGATGCGCTGTAGGGGAGCGGACAGCCGGGCCCGGCGCAATGCTGCCGATCCGAACAGGCTATCGCCAAAACGGCACCGGCCCCCCGAATTGTCATTGCGAGGGCGCTTTGCGCCCGTGGCAATCTCGGGAAGGCACTGCCGTCCCGTACCGGCTGCCGATAAACGGTATGCACCGAAGTATGGAGTGTAGCGGCGCTCACTGCGCAAGACCGCCGGGCGAGAGAAGAATGTAGCGGCGCTCACTGAGCGCCTTGCAGACTGGCAAGTTATAGGGCGGCATCGCCGAACGCACACGCCTTGTAGGGGAGCGGACAGCCGGGCCCGGCACTGCACCTGCGAAATAAACAGGCTATCGTTAAAATGGTGAAAATCAAAGGTTTGTCATTGCGAGGAGGCCAAAGGCCGACGTGGCAATCTCGCAGTACAATGCCGGATAACAGGGGAGTTCCGGCGAAAACGTAAGCGCCTTCCCGAGATTGCCACGTCGCTCCGCTCCTCGCAATGACACATCAGGGTAATGCGGCGGTGCACCAGCACTCTCCTGCCGTTGAATACTCCCGTACAAGGCGCTCAATACCCGCAAGGGGCGCGCCGCATCCATAAGGCGGCAGAGCCGCCAACGGCTGCGCAGTGAGCGCCGCTACAGACGCAATTGGTGCACACCATTTTTCGATACCCGGTGCAAACTGCCAGTATTGCTCCGGGAGGGGCACGCCGCTCCCCTACAATGGCTGGTGCAGTCGCTACATTGCGGCGAACGATAAAGCGGCCGGTGATCCCCCGGCCGCTGCGGCTGCCGCTCGGCAGCCCACACCAAACAGAATGCACCGCATCATTCGGATCGCACTGCAATCGAAATCACGGATCCAGAACATGGGAAACCTCCTCCTGTGAATTCGTCTCGCGAGGACTGGACCGATGATATCAGGTCTGTTACTATTTTGCAGCCACAGGAATTTCCATTTCTTTTTTACTAGTCACACTACATTCAATTTATATTTTTTCGCCATGGTATCCGCCAAAATGTGCCACAGACAGAGAAAAAACCCTTGTCCTCAGGACAAAGGTTGTTTTCTGGTGACCCGTACGGGACTCGAACCCATGTTACCGCCGTGAAAGGGCGGTGTCTTAACCACTTGACCAACGGGCCGTTTTGGTAGCGGCAATTGGACTCGAACCAATGACACTCCGGGTATGAACCGAATGCTCTACCAACTGAGCTATGCCGCCATATATGACCCGCCGCCGAAACAGCAAAATGATTATATCCGATTTTGCACGGTTTGTCAAGCGTTTTCTTGTATTTTTTCTTTTTTCCGCCCCCCGGCCGAAACCGGGGGACGGAAAAGGAATGAGGGTAGGAGGTTACGCCTTCTTGCGGCTCTTGACCATGTCCATTGCAACGGCAAAGATGATCAGAGCGCCGGTGATGACGTCGAGGATGTAGTCGTTGATCTGGAAGGCCTTGCCGGCGTTCTTGATGACGACCATCAGGAGCGTGCCGACAAACGTGCCGGTGATCGCGCCGCGGCCGCCAGCCAGCGAAGCGCCGCCGATAACTGCCGCCGCGATGGCGTCCATGTCGTAGCCGTCGCCGGTGTTCGGCATGGCGCGGAGAATACGGCCGGCAAACATGATGGCAGCAATGCCATAGACAAAGCCGGCGAGGGAGTAAACGAGGTAGAAGGTCTTGCGGACCTTGATGCCGCTCAGGCGGGCAACTTCGATGCCGGAACCGATGACGAACAGGTCACGGCCGAAAACGGTGTAGCGCAGGACGAGGAAGGCAATGACGGCCACGACGATCCAGATGCAGGCCAGCACCGGCAGGACGCCGAAGATGTCATAGTTGCCGATGGTGTCGAAGAGCTTGACGAACGTTGCGCCGTCCGGCTCAAAGAACGAGATGGAGTTGCCGTTGCACAGCAGCTTCAGGATGCCGCGGAAGATGGTCTGCGTACCGAGGGTGGCGATCATGGCAGGGACCTTCAGGTCGAAGATGATCACGCCGTTCAGGAAGCCGCACAGGGTGCAGACGACGAAGTTGGCAAGGATGGCAATGCCGAGCATGGACGTGCCCTTGCCGTTCATGATCATGGCCATGGTCATGCAGCCGAGACCGGCGATGGCGCCGCCGGAAATATCGATACCGCTCGTGATGATGATGAAGGTCTGCGCGACGGCCAGAACGCCGACGATGGCGCCCTGCTTCGTCAGGTTCTTCAGGTTGTAGGAGCCGAAGAAGTTCTTGGTCAGGAACGTGGCCAGCAGGAACAGCGCGATAACGACCAGGCCGATGGTGAACTCAGAGTGCTTGGTCAGCCGCACAAACGCATTGGGCTTTTTATTTTTGGTAAGCGTGGACATAACTATCTCTCCTCTTAGTCTTCAATGGAGGCCATACGGAGAACATCCGCTTCCGTAAGGGTCTTCAGAGCTTCTTTGTCGTATTCTGCGGTGATCTTGCCCTGCGCCATGACGATCAGACGGTCGGAAAGGCCCATGACCTCCGGCAGATAGGACGAGATCAGGATCACGCCGCGGCCGCGTTCGGTCAGGCGCTCGATGAGCTTGAAAATCTCCTGCTTCGCGCCGACATCGATGCCGACGGTCGGCTCGTCAAAGATCAGGATTTCGGGATCGCGGCAAAGCAGCTTGGCGATAACGACCTTCTGCTGGTTGCCGCCGGAGAGATTGCCGACGAGCTGCGAAATAGACGGCGTTTTGACATTCACGCTTCTGGAGAATTCCTCCGCGCGCTTCTTCTCCTTGCGGAGGTTCAGGCAGCCCGCCTTGCTGATCATATCGTAGGAGCTCATGTTGACATTCGTCTTGATATCCAGCTTCAGCGCGCAGCCGTCGGTGCGGCGGTCCTCGGTGAGGAAGCCGATGCCGTGCTTCAGCGCGTCGGTCGGATTGGAAAGGTGAACCTTTTTGCCCTTCAGATAGACATCGCCGCTCAGGCGCTTTTCCACGGCCGTCAGGGCGCGCATCACTTCGCTGCGTCCCGCGCCGACCAGACCGGCAAAGCCGAGGATCTCGCCCTTGTGCAGGGTGAAATTAATATTCTTGAAGTGCTTGCTGTCGCTGAAATTCTCCACGCGCAGCAGCTCTTCGTCAGTGTCAAAGTGACGGATGTTGTAGATATCCGTGGCGGGGCGGCCGACCATCATCTGGATCAGCGAATCCTTCGTCACGTTCTCAATGGGCATCGTATCGACGTAGGAGCCGTCCTTCAGGATGGTCACGCTGTCGCAGATCTGCATGATCTCTTCGAGACGATGGCTGATATAGATGATGCTGACGCCCTGGCTCTTCAGCTCTCCGATGAAGCGGAAGAGCATATCGACCTTTTCATTCTCGAGCAGAGCCGTCGGCTCGTCGAAAATGACAAGACGGATATCCTCGTTCACGGAGATCTTGCTGATCGTGACCATCGCCTGCATGGCAATGGGGAGCTCGCGGATCTTCGCCAGAGGGTCAACGCCCATTTCAAATTTATCGATGATCTTCTTGCTGTCCCGGGCCATCTTCTTCCAGTCGACGAGGCCGAGCTTCGTCTTGGGCTGACGGCCGAGGAAGTAGTTCTCCGCGATGCTGAGATCCGGAGCGATATTGACATGCTGGTAGTTTGCAAAGACGCCGTGTGCCTGCGCATCGACTGCGGTGGCATTGACGACCCACTCACCATTATAATTCATGGTGATCTTGCCCTCATCGGGCTTCTCGACACCCATGATGCACTTGATCAGGGTGGATTTGCCTGCGCCGTTCTCACCGACCAGCGCACGCACCTCGCCTTTCTGCAAGGTGAAGCTCACGTCTTTCAGTGCCGTAACACCGGGGTAGAACTTGCTGACGTGTTCAATTTTTAAGATCGTATTCTCTTGCAATGTTGCACCCTCATTCCTTTGGAAAAGAAGGCCGCTGCGGTCTGCAAGGCCGCAGCGGCCCTCACGGTTTCGTTCAGAGATCGATATTTAGTCCGGAATTACTTGACGTACGGGGACATCATGAACTGGATCTCTTCGCTGTCGATGTTCTCCATGTTGACAACGACAGGCGGGCAGTTGACCTGCTTGGAGGTCTCGGGGTTCTGGCCGTTGACCAGGGTCAGGATGGCGTTCTCCATGCACTTGTAGCCCTGGGTGAAAGCGTCCTGAACAATGATGGCGGACAGGAAACCGTCGCGCAGAGCGGCGATCTCGACATCGTCGGAGTCAACGCCGATGGAAACGACGCCTTCCTTCATGTTGGCAGCACGCAGAGCGTTGCAGACGCCGTCGCAGGTGACGTTGTTGCCGGCATAGATGCCGATGAGGTCAGCGCCGACAGCGTTGATGGTGTTCTCGGCATCAGCCTGAGCATCCGCGGAGTCGTTGTCGTTGTACTCGGTGTCGGTCAGGGTCAGGCCGGGAGCCTTCTCAGCCATGTAGTCACGGAAGCCCTGCATTCTGAAGTCCAGAGCAGCGTTCTCCATGTTCATCTGCATGCCGATGGTGCCCTTGTCGGTGGAAATGCCCTTTTCAGCCATGGCGTCGAGGAAAGCCTGAGCGGCCATCTCGCCGATGGTGGTGTTGGAGCAGTAGTAGAACTCGTTGTAGTACTCGCCATGAGTGCCCTCGTCGCCCTCATCGCCGTTGCCAAGGCCGCAGTTGACGAAGTTCAGGACGATACCTGCGTCATGGGCTTCCTTTGCCTTCGGGACGGTCGGGTCGATGTTCAGGGTAGCGGTCAGGATCGCGTCAGGCTGGCTGGCGATCGCGTTCTCCAGAGCGGAGACATAGCCTTCTGCATCAGCCTCTTCGGCAGGGCCGGTGATGGAGTACTCGATCTTAACGCCGAGCTGCGCTTCGTAGTCCTTCATGGCCTGCTTGATGCCGGTCTCGATCTGGCTCCAGAAATCGGAAGCCGTAGACGGAGTGACATAGATGATCTTGTAGGTCTTGCCGGACTCGTTGTTGTCGGTATTATCGGTGTTGTCGGTGTTGTCGCTGTTGTTGTCGTTGCTCTCGGTGGGAGCGTCGGTCGCGGGCTGGGTGTCGTTGTTGCCATCGCTTGCGCAGGCAGCAAACAGGCAGCCGACCATAGCGATCACAAGAAGCAGTGCGATGAGTTTCTTCATTGTTGTTTTCCTCCTAATTTATTTAATGAAATTGCACGCTGCAATTACATCCGATCACATAACACCCTTCTGCAGGATGATGCAGCCATACGGCAGGCGCTCGCTCGTGCAGATGGTGACGTAGGCCTTTGCAGCCTTCTCATAGAATTTCGTGCGCTCGATCTGGCCGACGCACTTGGCATCGTAGCCGTGCTTCACGACGGCGGCGATGGTGTCGTCCCAGACCTTGTTCTCCGTCAGGACAACGCCGGAATCCGCATCCGGGACCATGTACTCGATGGGGTGGGCTTCATACTCGACGTCCAGCGGAACGAGCTGCAGGACGGCGTCGACCATCTCGGCGGCCGTGTTGCCCTTGGCCTGAATGCTGATGGCGTTCGGAGACTTCGTGACGGGCGGATAGAAGTGGTCCGCGATGACGATGAGGTCGCCGTGGCCGGTGTCGGCCAGAGCCTTGAGCAGATCAGAACCGATGATATCAGGAACTCCTCTTAACATGATGAATGATCCTCCTTCAGATTTTCACGCACATCCGGTGCGTCAGAAACAAATCAGTGCTCCGCGAGGAACGCGTCGATCTCTTCGCGGGTCGGCATGGCCGGGGTCGTGCCGATGCGCTGCACGGACAGGGCAGCCAGGCCGCTTGCGAAGCGGGCAGCCTCCCAGATGTCCTTGCCCTCGGCCAGAGCGGCCAGCAGGCCGCCATTGAAGGCATCGCCTGCGCCGGTCGTGTCAACGGCCTTGACATGGAAGGCGGGGATGATCTCGGCGCGGTCGCCGGTGTTGATGTAAACGCCGCGGCTGCCGAGGGTGATGAGCACGTTCTCAACGCCCTTTTCGAAGAAGATCTTCGCGGCGCGGTTCGCGCTCTCGAGATCCGTGACGGCGACGCCAGTCATTTCCTCTGCCTCGACCTCGTTCGGAGTGACGAGCCAGCAGCCCTTCAGGAACTCGTCGGTGACGGGCTGATACGGGGCGGTATTCAGGATGACGCGGACGCCGTGCTCCTTGGCAAGCTTTGCTACGGCCTCGTTGGCATCCTGATTGACCTCGAGCTGCAGCAGAATATAGGCGGAATCGCAGATGCGCTGCTCAACGGACTTGATGTCCTCGGCCGTGATGGTGCCGCAGGCGCCCGGGACAATGACGATCTCGTTCTGGCTGGAATTCTCATCGACCATGATGAGGGCGATGCCCGTTGCGACGTCGTCGTTATAGAAGAGAAAATCCTTCGGCATGTTCAGCTCGGTCATGACGTCCAGTGCCACGTTCGCCATGGAATCGCGGCCCAGCTTCGTGATCATTGCCACATCGCCGCCGGCCTTATGCGCCGCGACACCCTGATTGAAGCCCTTGCCGCCGGCGCCCTGCTTGAAGAAGCTGCCCTTGACCGTCTCGGCGGGAGCGGGCAGATGCGGGGTGCGCGCCATGAGATCGACGACAAAGCTGCCAAATACCGTTACCTTCTGTTTCAATTTCGTTACCTCCAGTCAAACACGCCGGAAAGCTCCGGCTCACAAACCTGACAAATTATTATGAATGTGCCCTGCCGCTCTCCGGCAGCAGCTCCGAGCCGCGCAGCAGCAGCTCCGTCGGCAGGCACTCGCGCGCGCCCGCGCGCTCACCCCGCTCGCTTTCAAACCGCTGCAGCAGCAGGCGCATGGCCTGCTTGCCCATTTCCGGCACGTCACGGCTGACGACGGAAATGTTGTAATCCAGCCAGCACAGTGCGTCGATATCATCAAAGCCAACCAAAGCAATGTCGGCCCCTACACGAAGCCCCAGTTCGTTGAACGCCTTGAGGCACCCGTAGGTCGTCATATTGTTGGAAGAGAACACCGCCGTGGGCGGCTCCTGCATGGCGCACAGCGCCAGCGTCTGCTCATAGGCACAGTCGACCATGAAGTCGCCCTTGCGGATATAAGCCGGTGTGACGGGCAGGCCGTGCTCGCGCAGCGCGCGGTAGTAGCCGCGCAGACGCTCGCGGCCGGGGCGCGAGGCCTCGGGGCCGGTGATGATGGCGATACGGCGGTGGCCGACGCGGATCAGCTCACTGACGGCCGCATACACGCCGCGCTCGTCGTCCGTGACGACACGGTCGAAGAACTGGCTGTCGACCTCACGGTCGAGCAGGACCACGGGGATGCCGAGTGTCTCAAAATTGTGGAGCCGCTTCATCGTATCAGGGTCCTGCTCGGAGACCGGCGTGATGATAATGCCGCGCAGGCGGTGCTCGCGCATGGTCTGCAGGACCTGATGCTCGCGGTCCGTATTTTCTGCGGTGTTGAACAACAGAACGTGATAGCCCCGCTCATCGGCCACCCGGGTGATGCCCTCGAGCAGCAGGGAGAAGAACGGGTTGTTGATATCCGGGATGACGACACCGATGGACGTCGAGGTCGAGGTGCTGAGCGAACGGGCCGTGCTGTTGGGAACGTAGTTGAACTTGCGGACGGCATCCATCACGCGGCGGTAGCTCTTCTCGCTGACCGCGTTGCTGTGATTGATGACGCGCGAGACCGTTGCGATGGAGACACCGGCCTCTCTGGCGATCTCGTAGATATTGGCTTCCTGCTTTCCCATTCCCCTCACCGTCCTGTGCCGCTTTTCCGCTCCCAAGCTCCGGAATTCCCGGAATTTTGGGAGTTGTAAGGGCTTACAGACATCCGCTCAAAAAAAGCAGCGCATCGCTGTCCCGCTTCCGGGAGGTCGCTGCCGGTCAGGCATCCGCTGTGCCTGACTGAAAATGTAAACGCTTACTTCAATTTCTGGTGCTAGAATACCGCTGTTTTGCCCCATTGTCAAGGGGTTCTGTATAACTTTGTCGAAGGTCACAATTTCTGTTTTTCGAATTTGTGCAAAATCACAGAGGAATATTCTGTAAAATTACTATGTAAGGGCTTTCAAAAAGGCTCCCCACCAGTTTCCCGGTAGGGAGCCTCAGAAGTGCAGTGAATATTATTCTAATTGATCGAGATTTTTTCCAAAGCTGTCCAGACAGTGCTCCAGAAACCAGTCCAGCTCCGGCAGGTGCATGTCCGTCAGGGCCTGCCTTGTCTGCTCGGCTGCCGAGGCAAATTCCTGATTTCCCGCGCGCAGCTCCTCGATGCACTTGATGTGCGCCGAGAGCTTGTCCGCCGCCTTGACGATGTCGTGCACCGTGGGATCGGACTCCCGCACGAGCGGAGCATAGCTCGGGCGCAGGGCCTCGGGCAGCAGCTCGAGCAGCTTATCCGCACTCACGCGCTCCACCTGCTTATAGGCCGCGCGAATGTCGGGGTTATAATACTTCACCGGCGTCGGCAGGTCGCCCGTCAGAATTTCGGAGGCATCGTGGAACAGCGCCGCCGTGGCGCAGCGCTCCGGATCGGCCGGAAGGCCGAGGATGTCGCGCCGGATGAGCGCCAGCCCGTGGGCCAGCACGGCGACCATGTGGCTGTGCTCCTGCACGTTTTCGGAAAAGGTGTTGCGCATCAGGCCCCAGCGCGTGATATAGCGCATGCGGGATACGAGCGCGTAAAAGCGGTATTCCTCAGACTTCATCCGGATCATACTCCTCTCTGCGGTGCGGGCGCATCGGCGGCCGCTGCGGCTCCGGCGCGGCAAACGGCGGCGTGCGGCGCTGCGGCGCAGGACGGGAGGCCGTACGGGCTGCGGGCCGCGGAGCCGGGCGGCGCGGAACGGCAGACGCTCTGCCGTCCTCTCCGCGCAGACGGGCGCAGACGGCGGCATACCGGGCGAAGAAGTCCCCGGCGCGGCGCGGGGCCGCGCCCTCCAGCCAGAGGCAGGGCTCCAGCTCCAGACCGGCCGCGCAGCGGACGAAGCGCCCGCCGACGCCCATCTCCTCCGCGAACGGGAGCATCCGGTAGAAATACTGTGGATCCTGCAGCGTCAGGCGCTGCAGCGAGGCACTGTCTGCCCGGCGCAGATAGCGCCGCAGACCGAGCAGGCGGCGCAGGCGCTCCTCGCCCGCTGCCGTCCTCCGGCCGCCGAACAGGGTGGCACCCGCGCAGAAGGCCTGCAGCAGCAGACTCAGAATCTGATAAAGCATAGAGCCCGCCAGTACGCCGAAGATCCCAAGTGCGATCGCACTGAGGCCGCCCAGCGCCAAGGCCAGCGCACGGCGGCGGCGGAACAGGGAGCCCACGCCCCGCTGCACGAGCACGCAGGCCGCCGTACCCAGCGCCGTCAGCACCGGCAGCCAGACCCAGCGTGAGCCCGTCGCAGGCAGAAGGCGGTCAAACGTCAGAAGCGAGGCAAACAGGCCTGCCGCTGCGCCGAGCAGGCGCAGCACAAGCGGGTTTCCGCCCGTGAACATTCGCCGCCGCCAGCCCGTCAGGATCGGAGCCTGCATCTCGCGCACGGCAGCCTGGTAGCGCAGGCCGCCCGCCTCACACGAAGCGCCCGCGCGGAACAGCGCGGCAAAGAAGCGCCGCTCCGAGGGCTTGCGCTCGTTACCCATCTCCATGCGCTTATAGAGGATCACCCGTCCGCGCGACATCCGCACGGTCAGATAGCCGAGGTTGCCCCAATGAACGATCATGCCCGCAGCGTCCGGCGCTTCGCCGAGGAGCTGGCAGGGGATCTCACCCGCCGTGGATTCCATGCCGATGGTCTGCTGCGCGCGCGGGAGGATCAGCCCGCTGCGCAGGCGCAGGAACCAGAACGCCACGGCCGCCGCCAGCAGCACCAGAAAGGCGATGCGGTCGAACCCGGCCGTCTTGCCGGGCTGGTCGCGCAGATTGAACGTATCCGCCGGGAACTGTACCGAAACGGTCAGCGTCTCATGATCGCGCATGGCGGCCGTGGACTTCGCCGTCACGGTATTTTCCTGCGTGCGGATGTCGAGATAGTTGTCCACCACGTCGCCGTAGTAGCCGCTCGTCCACTCCGGCGCGTTCGTGACCTGTGCCGGGAACGTCATGGTCAGGGTATAGCTGTCAATGGCATAGTCCCAGCCCGTCTCGGGCAGGCTCAGGCGAAACTGCTGCCCGTCCGCGGCCTCGGCCGCACGGCACGGCAGCGTATAGCTGCAGGTGAACTGCTGCTTGCCGCTGAAGCCGGCAGGATTGCTCAGCTTCAGGCAGGTCACGCCATCCTGCAGGACCGTTTCATAGCTCCACCCGGCCAGCGTGATGTCACGCGCGTCCGTCCCGAGCGGGATGAGCAGGCTGTCCTGCGCGGCGGAAAAATCCACCTCCGCCGTCATCGTGACCTCGCACACGCCGTCCTCCCGGACGTTGACCGCCGCCTCGAGCGACGGCAGCGCCGCGTCCGCCGCCAGCGCACTCAGGCTCAACGCCAGCGCGCAGAAAACGGCAAGAAAAAATCGCCGCAAGGCAATCTCCCCCATTCTTTTTTCTTTCATCTGCATAACGATATCATAAAACCGCGAAAAATGCAACTTCCGCGCAAAAATTGGCGGCTTGCCGCCCCTGTCAGAGTATGGTATAATCAGCTTGTCAAAAAAGTCCAAAAAAATAATACAGAACCTTCC
>OGXH01002034.1_pt1 | contig 14420 bp, 10 predicted proteins | sample 1576241 | NCBI WGS metagenome assembly OGXH01 (sample SAMEA3541529, study PRJEB24748) | human gut metagenome | biome: human gut; feature: human-associated habitat; material: faeces | place: China | collected 2012
GCAGCGCCGTTCTGGGTCTTGATGGCGGCCAGATAGCCGAAGTACAGCCACTGGACGGCCTCTTTTGCGTTGGCGGCGGGCTGGGAGATGTCGAAGCCGTAGGCAGCAGCCATCTCCTTCATGCCCTTCAGGGCGGAGATCTGCATAGAAATCTCCTCGCGCTGGCGGACGACATCCTCGGTCATCGTGCCGTCGCCGCAGTTGGCAAAGTCGTTCTGCTTGGCCTTGATGAGGTAGTCGATGCCGTACAGCGCCACGCGGCGGTAGTCGCCGACGATACGGCCACGGCCATAGGTGTCGGGCAGGCCGGTGACGATGTGGCTGTGGCGGGCCTTCTTCATCTCGGGGGTGTAGGCATCGAACACGGCCTGATTATGGGTGCGGGTGTACTTGGTGAAAATCTCGTGCAGCTTCTCGCTGGGCTGGTAGCCGTAGGTGGTGCAGGCCTGCTCCGCCATCTTGATGCCGCCGTAGGGCATGAAGGCGCGCTTCAGGGGCTTATCGGTCTGCAGGCCGACGACCTTCTCGAGGTCCTTCAGCTCGGGGTCGATGTAGCCGGGGCCGTAGGCGGTCAGGCCGGAGACGACCTCGGTCTCCATGTCCAGCACGCCGCCCTTGGCGCGCTCGGCCTTCTGCAGCTTCTGCAGCGCGCCCCACAGCTTGTTGGTAGCGTCGGTAGGACCGGCGAGGAAGCTCTCGTCGCCGTCGTAAGGGGTGTAGTTCTTCTGGATGAAGTCACGGGTGTTGACTTCCTCTTTCCAAATGCGGCCTTCAAAGCCTTCCCACTGTTTGAAATCTGTCATTGTGCACCTCTTTTAATGTATGGACCGCCGGGCGTATTTCGCCCGGCTTTGAGTATTATACCAGAATTACAGGGCTTTGTGTGTTGTTTGGGCAACAATTTTTGAGTTGCAGGGGCGGATGCTCGCATCCGCCCGCCCCACCCTACAAAGTCAATCCTAAAACATAGGAGATGTATACTATGGACAAACCCGCGATCAAAAAATTTGCTATCTGGGCGCGCAATAAGCTGATTGCCGATACCAAATACCGCGCCGGGCTGGTTGGCGTGACGGAAACCACTGTTGCCGAGCCGCTGCCCCAGTCTACCGAGAGTGTGCAGTTCTTTGACGTTGGTCTGCCGCAGCCCTACCGCATCGAGGGTGACGCTGTCACCCAGCGGCAGCGCTTTGTGGCGGAGCTGAATAAGGAGACCGCCAAGCAGGGCAGCTACACGGCGGCGTACCAGACTGTGGTGGATAAGGTCGCCTACACATGGTTCAACCGGCTGATTGCGGTGCGGTATATGGAGGTCAACGACCTGCTGCCCAGCCGCACGCGGGTTTTGTCCAGCGCGGACGGACGCGCCGAGCCGCAGATCGTCACCAGCCCGTTTGACGCGGTGCTGGACTACACCCCTGCCGAGCAGCAGCAGATCGTGACCCTCAAAAACGACAACAAGCTGGACGAGGCGTTCCGGCTGCTGTTCTTAAAGCAGTGCGCCGCGCTGGGCGACTGCCTGCCCCGCCTGTTTGAGCAGGTGGACGACTATATGCCGCTGCTGCTGGCGCTCTCCTTCACGGATAAGGACGGCGTGGTCTGCCATCTGGTAAACGACATCCCGGAATCCGACTGGCAGGACGCGGTGCAGATCGTGGGCTGGCTGTACCAGTATTACAACACCGAGCCGAAAGAGCAGGTGTTCGCCAACCTCAAAAAGAACATCAAAATCAGCAAGGAGAACATCCCCGCCGCCACCCAGCTGTTTACGCCGGACTGGATCGTGCGGTACATGGTCGAAAACAGCCTTGGCCGCTTGTGGAGCGATGGTCACCCGGATTTTGACAAATCCAAGTGGAAGTATTATCTGGACGAAGCCCCGCAGGAGCCGCAGGTAGCGCAGCAGCTGGCAGAACTGCGCAAGGGGTACGCCGCCCTGACGCCGGAGGATATAAAGTGCATCGACCCCTGCATGGGCAGCGGGCATATTCTGGCGTATCTGTTTGATGTACTGATGCAGATTTACCGCAGCGCGGGCTATACCGACCGTGACGCCGCCGCCAGCATTGTGGAGCATAACCTCTACGGTCTGGACATTGATGACCGCGCCGCGCAGATGGCCTATTTTGTCGTGATGATGAAAGGCTGCCACTACGACAGCCGCTTCCTGCGCCGCCACCTGAACCCGTACGTTTATGCGATACAGGAGAGCGGAGAACTGACCACTGACGCACTGGGTCGCCTTGGCAAACAGGAATCCACCGCTCGCGCCCTGCTGGATGGGTTTAAGAACGCGAAAGAATACGGCAGTATTTTGCAGCCGAAAGTTACGCTGGCAGAGCTGGACGCCTTGCAGGAGCAGCTGCGGGAAGTAGACGGTGCGTCCGACATGGGCAACTTTACCGACCAGTTTGTAGCAGGGCAGTTGCTGCGTGTGCTGTGCCCACTGGTGGAGCAAGCACGGATGCTGGTGCAGAAATACGATGTGGTCGTGACGAACCCGCCGTATATGGGCGGCAGCGGCATGAACGCGCGGCTGTCCGATTATGTGAAAAAGGTTTACCCCGACAGCAAGAGTGATTTGTTTGCGGTGTTTATCGAGCGCTGCGCTCAGATGGACAAGCGCGGCGGGTATCAGGCTATGATTACCCAGCACGCTTGGATGTTCCTTTCCAGCTTTGAAAAGCTGCGGGCAAAATTGCAGCTGATTGACACGGTCAATATGGCGCACCTTGGCGCACGCGGCTTTGATGAAATCGGCGGCGAGGTGGTGCAGACCACCAGCTTTGTCATGCGCAGCAGCCATACAAAGGGTTATAAAGGCACGTACTGCCGTTTACTTGACGGTGAGAGTGAAAAGGCAAAAGCCGAAATGTTTGTCGGCGGCGAGAACCGCTATGTGACAGAGCAGGACAACTTCTCCAAAATTCCGGGCAGCCCGGTTGCGTATTGGGCAAGCGATACCATTAACAAATTATTCTCACTTGATGCAGAACTGAAAAAGTATGCCGAGCCAAGACATGGTATGTCTACTGGAAATAATGATTTGTGCTTAAAACTTTGGCATGAAGTTCCGAACAATGAGATTTGCTTTACAGCAAAAAACAGAGATGAATTTGATAAAGCAGGGAAAAAGTATGCTCCTTACAAAAAGGGTGGAGAATATCGGTTATGGTATGGAAATAATGATTATGTGATTGCATACAGTGCGACATTAAGAAAACGCATGGAGAGCCTATCTGGGTATAGGGCATCTAGTACAGAGTATTTCTTTAGACCCTCAATTAACTGGTCTGATGTAACATCGGGTAAATTTGGTGTTCGTCTTTCTCCGAATGGATTTGCATTTGATGGACGTGGTGCATCAATGTTTTGCAATGAGGACATTAGGTTTTATCTTGCTGCACTTATGTCCAGTAAACTAGCCTCGTATTTTCTGGATATGTTGAATCCTACGTTGACATTCAATATTGAAAATATTGCCGCAATACCTACAATCATTGATAAAGAAAAGAAGTTAGATGTCGATTGGAAAGCCGAAGAATGCTATGATTGTTCCAAATCCGATTGGGACTCTTTCGAGACCTCGTGGGATTTTGCCGAGCATCCCCTTGTAAAATGGTCGCATGACCTGTGGGATGCCACCTCCATCGGCGCAACCATGGCACACTACTATCACGGCGAGCGCCCCGAAGTCTCCTGCCCGGTGGAACTGTGCTATATGCTCTGGCAGGGCGAGTGCAATGACCGCTTTGCCAAGCTCAAAGCCAACGAGGAAGAACTCAACCGCATCTTCATCGGCATCTACGGCTTGCAGGACGAACTGACCCCCGAAGTCGAGGATAAGGACGTCACCGTCCGCCGCGCAGACCTTGGCCGCGACATCCGCAGCCTGATCTCCTACGCCGTGGGCTGCATCTTTGGCCGCTATTCTCTCGATCAGCCCAGCCTTGCCTACGCCGGCGGCGACTGGAACCCCGACCAATACCATACTTTCCTCCCCGATGCCGACAACGTCATCCCCATCACCGATGAAGAATATTTCACCGATGACCTCACCGGCCTTTTTGTGGCGTGGGTCAAAAAGGTCTTTGGCGCAGGCAGTCTGGAAGATAACCTTGCTTTCATCGCCAAGGCACTTGGCGTTAAGGGCACCAGCCCCCGCGCCGTCATCCGCAATTATTTCTTAAACGGCTTTTACGCCGACCATGTAAAAATCTACCAGAAACGCCCCATCTACTGGCTGTACGACAGCGGCAAGCAGAACGGCTTCAAGGCGCTGATCTATATGCACCGCTACAACGCCGACACCTCCGGTCTTGTCCGCGCCGACTACCTGTACAAGATGGAGCAGGTCTACGAGAGCGAGATTGCCCGCATGGACGACGCCATCGCCAACGGCGCCAGCCGCGAGGTCGCCCAAGCTACCAAGCGCAAAGAAAAGCTCGTCAAGCAGCTAAAAGAATGCAAAGACTACGATGATCGTCTCGGCCACATTGCCCTCGCCCGCATCCCCATCGACCTCGACGACGGCGTAAAGGTCAACTACGAAAAAGTCCAAACCGGCGCCGACGGCAAGAAACAGGCAATTCTGGCGAAGATTTGAGAGAGGTATACTATGATTTTATACCACGGCAGTAACGTGATTGTAGAATCACCCGAAATCCGTATTCAAAAGTACAATAAGGATTTTTACTTCGGGTTTTACTGCACACTATACAAAGAGCAGGCAATCCGCTGGGCAACTCGGCACGGTACAGGCTACTTGAACGAGTATGAGTACACACCAAATAGCGCACTGAAAGTCAAGCAGTTCCCGGAAATGACCGAGGAATGGCTGGACTTTATCGCGGCCTGCCGTTCGGGTAAGCCCCACGAGTATGACATTGTGGAAGGCCCGATGGCAGACGACACAATTTTTAACTATGTGCAGAACTTTATGGACGGCAAAATCAGCCGAGAGGCGTTCTGGGCGCTGGCAAAATTCAAAAAGCCGACCCACCAGATCAGCTTCCACACAGCCCGCGCCTTGACAACGCTGACTTTCGTAAAGGCTGTGGAGGTACACGATGAAAAACAATAATAACCTGTTTTACACTTGCAGCCTGATCGAGTATATCGGGCGGGAGCGGAAGCTGAAACGCTCAGAAGTGGTGAAGCTGCTGGGCAAAAAGACCATTGCCCGTATCTATGATTACGCGGATGTGTTCCACTGCGAGCCGATTGCAAAGACGGCAGATGAATTTATTGAAGATTGCCATATTCCCACCGGGAACTATGACAACGTGTCCGCCTGCCGTTACACCGTGCCCGACTACTGGACGATGGGCGAAGTGTACGAGCGCCTGATTGAGGATGTCTGCGGCGAGGACAGTGACCATGTGGTTGACCACCTTATGGAAGTTTATACTTCGTGGATCGATGACGTGCTTTGCAACTACAACACGGACTTTTACTACCAGTCACGGGAGTATATTTACGAGTGCTACAAGGAAGGGCAAATCTGCGCCTGAAAATACACACAGCAAGAGGAAAAATCTATGTCTGAACTGAAATACAACCAAATCGTGGATAAGCTGAACACCGAGTTTGCGTCCGAGGGGCGCAGGCTGGTGTTCTGGTACGATGACAACGGCTATTTTGCCGAGGATGTGGATGCTATGCCGCTGCAAAATGCAAAAATCTGGCATCTGACGCCTACCAACCAGTTCAGAACCAAGATTTTGCTGGAACGCGAGGATCCGCAGAGCAATTACCTGATTTACGCGCCGTTCCCCAAGCCCCCCGTGGAGCAGAACCACTTGGAGGATACGATTTTGTACTCCAAGCAGTTCCACGCCGACCCGATCTCGCTGCTGTGCTCCGATCTGGGCATTGGGGCCGAGGGCAAGGCCGTCTTGCAGAAATACGCCAAGGTCGTCGGCGAGCAGACCCGCAAGCAGCGGTTCTGTGATTACAAGCTGGCAGCGTACACGGCGGATGCCGTCGAGACAGCGCTGCTCTGCACCGTCTGCAAGTGCCGCACCGCGCAGTTTGAGGACGCGCTGCGGGAAATCCTGCTGGCCGACACCCCGGACGCCAACCCCAAGCTGGACGAGCTGGCAAAGTACAAGCTGGATGAGGTGTTCTGGAAGCACTGTGAGTCAGAGCTGGGCTTTGCCGTGCCCGCGCCGAATGTGGACAAGCTGAAAATCAGCCTGTTTGTGACAAGCCTTGCCCACAGCGTGAAGGTCATCCCGGACGCATGGCAGCCGTTTGCCGCCGCCAAGCCTGGCAGTGTGCTGGCCTTTATGGACGGCATGATGAACAACGTCAACTACGGCGATGCCTTTGACGCGATGGCTGCTGCCGTGCAGGAGACGCTGCACGCCAAGGCTGCGCTGGCCAAGCTGCCCCGCGACCTGCTGACCGACTGCGAGTGCCTGCCCTGCGTGGACGAACTGCTGACCGGGTGGATGACCGAGCGCCTGCAAGCCGAGGACGTGACCGCCGCGCTGAACGGCGAGAACATCCCGGAGCTGTGCCAGCGCCGCGCCAAGACCCACTTTGGCCGCAAGCTGGCGGTGCAGTATGCCATGCTGGAAAGCGCGTGGCATATCGTCAGCGCTGCCCACTACCACGCCCCGGCAGATTATGAGCACGTCTGGGCGCAGTATTACCGCGAGGATTACAAAATTGACGCGCAGTACCGTGCGTTTTACACGGCCTACGACAAGCTGGACGAGCCAGCCGCCTACAACAAATTGCAGGGACTGGTTGAGAATATCTACAACACGGAATATCTGGCAAAAATCATCCCTGCGTGGAATACGGATTTCCCGCAGGAGCCCGGCATGGGCAGAATGGCGCTGCAGCGGAACTTTTTCTCGGAGTGTGTGGCCGGCAACAAGGAGCGCACCGTGGTAATTATCTCCGACGCCATGCGCTATGAAGTGGGCGCGGAGCTTGCCGCCCTGCTGGCCGAGGACCCGAAGTCTACTGTGCAGCTGACACCCCGGCTGAGCGTGCTGCCGTCCTACACGCGGTTGGGCATGGCGGCGTTGCTGCCCCATACGCGGATGGAGATGACGCCGGAGTATCAGGTGCTGATCGACGATATGCCCTGCGAGAACCTGGCGCAGCGGCAGGCTGTGCTGCAAAAGCGCGTGCCGCAGAGCGGGTGCATCCAGTTTGACGACCTGAAAGCCATGAAAAAAGACGACCTGCGGGCGGTTTTTACCGGCAAGCAAGTCGTGTACATCTATCATAACCAAATTGACGCGCGCGGCGACAAGCCCAACACCGAGGACGAAGTCTTTGCTGCCTGCCGCGAGGCCGTGGAGGAGATCGCTGCCATGATCCGCCGCATTGCGGGCAGCGCGAACACGCTGCACTTTATCGTCACGGCGGATCATGGCTTCGTGTACAAGCGCCACACGCTGGCGGAGAGCGATAAGATTCCCAACACCGCCCCGAAAACGGCGTTTGTGAACCGCCGCTTTATTGTGGACGCTGACCCCATTGCGCAGCCCGGTGTCGCCAGCCTGCCGATGGCCACGGTGCTGAACACCAAGACGAACACGCTGACGGTGTCCTACCCGACAGCGGCCAATGTGTTCAAGGTGGCGGGCGGCGGCGAGAACTACGTCCACGGCGGCTCCAGCCCGCAGGAGATGATCGTGCCTGTGCTGGACGTGCGGATGGAGAAAGGCCGCATGGAGACCACGACGGTGCAGCTGACGCTGGTGAGCATTTTGAAGAAGATCACGAACCTGATCACCGCGCTGGACTTTATGCAGAACGAGCCAATCAGCGACACTGTGCGCGAGACGACCTTCCGCGTGTACTTTGTGGGAGAAGATAACGAGCGCATCTCCAATGAGAATATCGTGGTGGCTGACAAGCGCGGCGAGACGGCGGCGGAGCGGATGTTCCGCCTGCGGTTTAGCTTCAAGAACCAGAAATACGACAACAAAAAGCCGTATTATCTGGTAGCCTACGATGATAAAAATTCGGTTGAGGTGCTGCGCCGTCAGGTCGTCATGGACATTGCGATGGCGGACGACTTCGGATTTGGCTTCTGATGCAAGGAAGGAACGATTATGAGCCGTGGATTTAACATGTGGAACTATATGACCTATCACCTGGTTCACGATTACTTTAAGGCAAAGAAAAAGAAAAAAACGGAAATCCAAAATTTTGAGGTAAAGAACTATAAAGCAGCACAAAAGGCCGCAGAACAATGGATTAAGAGTGTGCGCAAATTTGCTGAAAGTTCGTATGGGGTGCATTACCCCAAAGAACTTTATTACGGTGCAACCCAGGTGTTGTTGGCTGTTTGTGCGGAGATCTACCGTAATGACCATACCTGGAACGACCACCGGAAAATTTTGGTGGATTACATCATCAACAGCGGCACGGACGGTGTGTGGTTTTCTGATTTTAAAGCGGCCACCGGTGCCGATGCAGACGTAAGGAAGCTGATCCCGCTGGGGTGGGTTGATGTTGATGAGTGTGGTGAATTCTGGACTTGCCTGGGCCGCTGCCTGAAAAAATGCCGGACTCCGCAAAGCAAATACGATGAATTGACCACGCCCTTGCAAAGATTTATTGCGACTTTTGCATTCTGCGGGCCGCTGCAATCCAGTGTAGAAACCATCGGCACGCGATTTTTGAGCCGGGCATCAGATGGGGTTGAGCGCGCAATGCATGCCCCACCGCCCAAGGTGGATGTTTGGGGCAGCGGAAGCTCTATGGAACACATCCAGAAAATGAAGGTGATCTGGGATCACCTTTTGAACAGCAGCGATGGCGGGCGGGAAATTGATGACCCGCAGCTGTTATTATCCATGCTGATAGGGAAAACGATTACGGATATTATCATGTACGGGAACATTCCTGCAAAAGATAAGTTGTTGGAAGTTGAAATGGTCTTTGCCGAAAACCGCCTGGAGCTTGGAACAACCGCTAAAGAATTTGTGCTGGATATGGCAAACCATGGTGAAGCATGGAAGCTGGTCAGCCAGATGATGACGCCACAGGGGGACCAGCCGCCGATGTTCTGGCAGATTGCGCAGATTATGTCCATCAAGGGAAACTGCAAAGACGAGTTTGATAATTTGATTCAGGAGTTTATGAGTTTTGCCTATTGCTTTGTTTCGGAGATCATGAAAAAATATCCGAACGGCGGCTATGACCGTGAAAAGCTGCTGCCCTACTTAAAGACCCTGATGCCTGCTGAAGCACCGAAAAATTGACGGAGGATAGTACAATGCCTGATTTGGATGATAAATACAGTGAATTCAGCCGCGAGATTGGCAACGACGAACCCACACAGGATAACGCTGCCGGTGCAGCCAAGGAACCGCAGCCGGATTTCAGCGATAATGCGGATCTGTATGCGGTGCTGTGCGTCAGCAAAACGGCCTCCTCGGATGAGATCAAGTCCGCTTACCGCCGCTTGGCAAAGGAGTACCACCCTGATGTAAGCAGTGATGCGGATGCAGACGAGAAGTTCAAAAAAATTCAGCACGCCTATGAAATCCTGTTCGATGAAGTGCAGCGTGCCATGTATGATCTTGGCGGCGACAGCATGGCGGGGCTGAGTTATGAGCAACGGCTGAAAACGGTGTTCCAAGGCCGCATCGTCCGCAAGGATTTAACAAAGAAAATCAAAGAGGGCGCGAATGTGCCCGTCTATGTGCTGGAATTCCTGCTGGGGCAGTATTGCAGCAGTGATGACCCGGCTATTATTGAAACCGGCGTTGAAACGGTAAAGAAGATTCTTTCTGACAACTTTGTACGCCCGGATGAAGCACAGAAGATTCTTTCCTTGCTGAAGATGAACGGCAGCCATACCATTATTGATATGGTTACGGTGCATCTGGATATGCGCAAGGATGTGTATCTGGCCGAGTTCTCGAACTTGGGCGTGAAGGATATTCCTATTGAGGACGAATACCCGCAGAAGTATGACCGCCTGCTCTGCGGCGGCATCTGGTGCATTGTGCAGCTGAGCTATGAATTTATCGAGGAAGATAAAAAGTCTGCGCCGATCCGCATCAACCGCGTGACACCTATCCAGATGCCCCATGTCGATCTGGATGAGATCAGGCAAGGACGCAAGGCATTCAGCAAGGAAGAATGGCTGGGCCTGATGCTGCGTTCTGCCGGTTATGAGCCTGAATCGCTTACCTATCGTGAACAGTGGCTGCTGCTGACCCGTATGATTCCGTTGATAGAGAATAACTTCAACCTGTGTGAGCTTGGCCCTCGCAGCACCGGTAAATCCCATATCTATAAGGAAATTTCGCCCAACAGTATCTTGGTTTCCGGCGGTCAGACCACCGTGGCCAACCTGTTCTATAACATGGGGCGCAAGACCGTGGGCTTGGTCGGCTTGTGGGACTGCGTTGCCTTTGACGAGGTTGCCGGCATTAAGTTCAAGGACAAAGACGGCGTGCAGATCATGAAGGACTACATGGCGTCCGGCTCCTTTGCGCGCGGCAAAGAGGAGAAGGCGGCCTCTGCCTCCATGGTATTTGTGGGCAATATCAACCAGAGCGTGGACGTTGTGTTGAAAACCTCCACGCTGTTTGAGCCGTTCCCGCCGGAGATGGGCACCGACACGGCATTCCTTGACCGTATTCACTGCTACCTGCCCGGCTGGGAAATCCCGAAATTCCGTCCGGAGCATTTCACCAACAGCTACGGCTTTATCAGTGACTACATGGCGGAATTCATTCGCGAGCTGCGCAAGGTGCAATATGGCGATGCGCTGGATAAGTATTTCAAGCTGGGCAAGAACCTGAACCAGCGTGATACGATTGCCGTGCGCCGCATGGTGGATGGCTACTTGAAGCTGATGTACCCCAACGGCGAGTTCAGCAAAGACGAGTTGGAAGAAGTGCTGCGTCTCTCGCTGGAGATGCGCCGTCGTGTCAAGGAGCAGTTGAAGAAGCTGGGCGGCATGGAGTTCTATGATGTGAACTTCTCCTACATTGATAACGAAACCTTTGAGGAAAAGTATGTTTCTGTGCCGGAGCAGGGCGGTGATACGCTGATTCCTGAAGGCATGGGTGCGCCGGGCCAGTTATACACGATTTCTCGCGGCAAGTCCGGCATGATCGGCGCGTTCCGTCTGGAAAGTCAGATGCTGCCCGGCAGCGGCAAGTTTGATAAGACCGGCCTTGGCAGTGATGGCAAGGCGAAGGAAGCCGCCAACACTGCCTTCAATTTCCTGAAAGCCAATGCACGGCATATCAGCGGCAACATCAGCACCACGGCAAAGGATTACATCGTCAACTATCAGGATCTGCAGGGTATCGGCATGACGGAAAAGTTGGCATTGCCCACGGTGATCGCACTGTGCTCCATTGCCATCGGACGCCCGACGCTGAGCAGTCTTGCTGTGCTGGGCGACATTTCCATCGGAGGCACGCTGATTAAAGTAGATGAACTGGCCAACACCTTGCAGGCTTGTGCAGACTGCGGTGCGAAGAAAGTGCTGCTGCCGGCTGTGTCTATGGTGGACTTCGCCACGGTGCCGGCAGATTTGATGACGGCCTTCCAGCTGATCCCATACCAGAATGCTGAGGACGCAGTGTTTAAGGCGCTGGGGGTTGAATAAGCGCAGAAAGCGGGCAGATTATGACATGGGAAGAATATTACAGTAAATTTTACGGCTGGGCTATTTCTACCCAAATCAAAAGGCTGCCCGATGCAATGCTGAATGCGGATGTGAACCCGGCAGAAATTGTAGATGTTGCGCGGGATATTTTGGATGAAAAAGCAGCCGGGCGCTTAATGAAACGCGCTGCCAATGCCGGTATCCAATTCACTGCTGAGCAAATTCTGGAACTTTCCCAATGCGAAGCCGATGAAGGGCTGTATATGATTCTGGAAACTTCTTCGTGTACTTTTTCGCAAACGCAGTTGGATGATATTTACTTTGAAACTGGTAATGACAATGTTCGCCGAAAGGTACTTGAAATTGCTCAAAATCAGGGGATTCGTTTGCAGAGAGTGTGTGATGAAGAATCAGAGGAAATTACACCACAACGCAAACATAAGCGCCCCGGTCTTTTAAGTGCGTTATTCTTCGGTGCGCTTACGGATAAAGATTCTGGTAAAATGTCGGGCTTGCAATTTAGCGTCGGCGATCACGTCCGGGTTCGGTATCGTGGTCAAGAGGGAACGATCATTGGAATTCATGGAAATTTGTATATGCTTTCTTTGAAAGATGGTGCGTATGTGGACTCCTACATTGCGTCAGATTTAGGAAAGTGCTGGTAGAGAAGACAAGTTTGCAGACAGCCCAACCACGGATATTCGTGATTGTTTTCCAAAGAACAAGGAACATTTTGTTCGAAATCTGAAGTACATGGCTAAATTTGTGGAGTGAATTGCTATGATCCGTCACATTTTATTCTGGAAATACACTGACACGGTTAAAGCGGAACACAAAGAAGCGGAAGCACTGGCGTTCCTGCAAAAATCCGTTGCGACAATGGTCGGTCATATTGATGGCCTCCGCTGCGCAGAAATCAATACAAACACTGCCGGTGGGGAGTATGATCTCGTGTTCTATTCCGAACTGCGGGATGCGGATGCCTTACAAGCGTTCCAAAATCATCCGCTGCATATTGCCCACCGGGAGCGCTGCAAGGCGCTTGTGACAGACCGTTTGTGCGGAGATATGGAGGCAGATTGAACATGGTTCTGTATTATTCCGGCACCGGCAACAGCAAATTTATTGCAAAATGTATCGCGTCCGCGCTTGAAACAGATTGCCTCAATCTTAATGAGCGCATCAAAACTGGAGACACCTCGTCTGTTCAGACAGAGGAAAATGTAATATTGGTCACGCCCACCTATGCTTGGCGTATTCCGCATATTGTTTCCGACTGGCTTGAAAAAGTGGATTTAGTCAGCGCTAAACGCATCTGGTTCGTGATGGATTGCGGCAGCGAGATCGGCAATGCAGCAAAGTACAACCAGGAGTTTGCCGCACAGAAAGCCCTTACCTACATGGGCACGGCCCAAATCGTTATGCCGGAAAATTATATTGCTTTGTTCTCGGCACCGGACAAGCAGGAAGCAAAAGCGATTGTCGAGAACGCAAAGCCCGCTATCCGAAGCATCATTGACTGTATCCGCAATGGGATGGAATTTCCCGCACCGCGAAATAATTTGTATGACCGCTTTATGAGTGGTGCGGTAAATCCCATTTTCTACAAGAAAATCGTCAAGGCAGATGCTTTTACGGTAAGTGATGCCTGTATCGGCTGCAGAAAATGCGTGCAGCTGTGCCCATTGAATAACATCCGTCTGGATAAGGATAAACCTGTCTGGGGGTCAAATTGTACGCATTGCATGGCCTGTATTTGCTATTGCCCGAAAGAAGCTATCGAGTATGGCAAAAGAAGCGTGGGCAAACCGCGTTATCATTTTGAGGCATTGGGCATGGCTGAGAACATTGTTTGATTAAGATGGCTCCCGGTTTTGCAAATCGGAACTTGAGGAGGGAATTAAGATGAAAGACGGAAAACATCCAAACCCCAATACGATCCATCCAATTGCAGGGTATGACAAAGAAATATATGTGAAGCCGACAATTACAAATCCGAACATTATTGTTGGAGACTTTACATATATTGCCGATTCGGATTTTGAAAGTCATGTTTCACATTTGTACGAGTGGAATGACGATAAACTCATCATTGGGAAGTTCTGTCAAATCGCCGCCGGGGTTGAGTTTGTGATGAACGGCGCAAACCATCAGATGAACGCTGTCTCTACATTTCCGTTCTATACCTTGGAGGGGTGGGAAATGTTACCGCCTGCAAAGGCGGATATGCCATTAAAAGGAGATACTGTTATCGAAAATGATGTTTGGATTGGGCAAAATGCGGTGATTCTCCCCGGCGTTTACATTGGAAACGGAGCGATCATTGGTGCAAACAGCGTAGTGGGCAGTGATGTTGCACCATATACAAAGGTCGTTGGAAACCCCGCAAGAGCGATTCAAAAGCGCTTTGATGATGAACTGATTGAATTGCTGCTTAAATTCAAGTGGTGGGATAGGAGCGTTGATGAAATCAACCGGCTAATTCCAATCTTGACTTGCAGTGATTTGGATAAAGTGAAAGCTGAAATCAAGAAGCAATTAGGCTGACAAATTCGCGTTTGCGCTAGCAACAAACACCCCCGCGGGGTGTTTGAGTGACAGAACGTTTTTGCGCAAGCAAAATGGCGGAGTTTCACTCCGACAAGTTCCAGTTTGATAGCCCGGCTGATTTTTCGAAATAGTTATTTGAAAAAGCAAACCTGCTTACAACGCAAACAGGTTCGCTTTTATCATAATAGCTAAAATTATTTCGCGTATCGATGGAATATACAAAAACGGTGAGCTGGACTATGAGGCAACTCACAAGAAATTC
>OGXH01002043.1_pt1 | contig 14377 bp, 15 predicted proteins | sample 1576241 | NCBI WGS metagenome assembly OGXH01 (sample SAMEA3541529, study PRJEB24748) | human gut metagenome | biome: human gut; feature: human-associated habitat; material: faeces | place: China | collected 2012
TCTACAAGCTGGAGAAGTGCACCATTGACCTTGTGAAACTGAGCCGTGAGATTGTAGAATTATCAAAGGATATGGAGGCGAAATAGCAACAATATGACAGTTACTAACTTGTGATACCGCCAAGCAAGTATCGGAACAATTAAAAACCGCATCGGAATATGGCAGTCATTCCGATGCGGTTATATGGCAAAGATTTTATTAGACCTTCCCCGTCAGCCATTCTTTAGCCGCTTCTGTCAACTTGTATTACTGTTTTGGATGCTTCGGTTGGTTAGGATAAAGTCATTCAATTAGTCCCTCTTCCAATGCAGGGGTGATATAGCTTTCACGGAAATACTTTAAGTCCTTAATATCGCATACATCCGCCATATCCCTTAGAGACATATAAGAATCGCTCATTTTTTGAATGAGTAATTCTACTTGTGGGGTGCTTAGGGGGTACTTGTCCTCTTTCGTTGCTTTCTTGTCCTCCTTATCTATCTTTGCTGTGCCGGGTATGAAATCAGGTCGTTTGAAAGTGACGGTGATGAAGCTTCCATTGTCATGCCATGTTGGCTCTTCGACATTTTGTGCTTTATAGGCATCCATGATGCACCTTGCTCCGCTGCCCCAGTTTTCCAAATAAGTCATCCGATAAAGAGTTTCCGCCACTTTCAAGTTATGAGGATATGATTCGTGAGGTTCCTTGATATTTTCAGCAGTAATCTGTGGTGGAAACGTGCCAGGACTTGCTATCTCGATGCGGTCATCATAGATGGCAAGACTGATGGTCAAATTATACCTTTCCCAATGACGGTGGCAAAGAGCATTGATAAGAGCCTCCCTTAACGCATAATAAGGTACTTCAAGATGTTCCTCTCGTTCAAGGCTATGGTTTGTAATCCTGCCGCTGAGAGAAAGATGTTTGAAGCAGAACGCAACTCCGGCATCCAGAAGTTTGAAGAAATTTCCTTCGGCTCGTTGATTATCACGGAACATATTTTTGTTCATACCCACAAACCGCGCCATCCTTAGAGTGAACTGCGGGTACTCGTCAATGTTGTTGGAAAAGAGCAATACCGCTCCATTTGTCGGTACACCATTCTTAAGCAGCTTCCATTTTGAAAGAATATCCCCTGTCGGCTCATACAATGCAGTTTCAGGAATACGTCCACCGTCAATACCTCGACGGATGCAATTACGAATCAAACTCTCATCAAGGTTTGCTAACGTCACACCATCAGCCGCCAGTCGTTCCCACACATACATCTGTGGCTGGTGGGCGCGGATATGTTCATCGTACATATCTGTGGCATGACCTTCGTTGTGCTTTCGACTTTGTAATACGGACAGCCATGAAACGTATGCGGACGCTCACCCCATACCCATCCGTCAAAGTGCATAGTTATAACTTGGTAGCCCGGACGCTCCGGCACATCAACATACGCCACTCGCACATCTAGCGCAGGTTCCAGTCCTGCCAAAGCCTGAGCAATCTCCTGTTGTGTCTTGTCTGTCACTTCTTGTCCAATTATCTTCAAAGACTTTGGTGCTACACCGAAAATCAGCTAACGCCCTCTGTATTCAAGAATGCACATGCAGAGTGCATACCGTCTTTCAACTCTCCGGTAGTCTTCTTCAGTTCCAGAGTTCTCGACTCATCGGCTGACACCAGTTTCTTTATATCGTCAATTGTCATAGCACTCTAAAAAAAAGAAGTTTTATAGGCATATAATTTAGCCAATTTGTTTTCAACTTATCCCATTTTCCTATTTGTATCAAACATGCTTCAATTGAATTCATTAAAAAGAGTCTGAAATACAATGGTTCATTTTAGATATATAAATGCATTACTTGGGCCTAACAATTGTTTATCCCAAGTTTTTCAAAGAAAATAGCATTTCGCATCTTGGCATGAGTAATAAGACTCTTATAACTCATTACCTCAATATATGCATTACTGTTTTTGATAAATCCAAAATATCTTTCTCCATCGGGAGATTTTGTTAAATTGGACCAATCTGCGAAATCGTCTATTTTGGGAACAATATCACAAACAATGTAAATAAAAATAGGTGTAGACTCTTTATTTGCTTTGATTGGTTCAATGCCACAAGGGAGTTCATACTTACCTTCTTGAATCTGTTTTGCATATTTAAGAGCCTGTGTTATGGGATTTTCCGAATCTGTATAAGTTTTTCGTTTAGGCCGTTTGAATTCAACTATAGTCAGAAGCTGTAAACTTAGAAAAAGCAAGACGTTCATCCAAAAGCCAAAGATTGTGGTCTTCATAATCAAGTTCTTCGGAATTGTATCCCATTGGATAAATCAAATTATGCATAGTTGACTCATATGAGGCAGTTCCGTCATCTTTTCTCTTACGAAAGGAATCAAATAATTCTATTACCTTTTTACGGGTACATACGTAATGAGCCAAATCATTCTTTGATGCAATAGAAATTTTTGCTGTCAGTTCATGTATCTGATTTTGAAAATCAATGTCATTATCCTCATTTTCTGCAATTTCTTGTAGTTCATGTATAGAAATTTTTATTTCTCTTTCTCTTTCATATTTTGCTTTCTGAAAGCGCATTTCAAGTTCAAAATTTGAAATTCCCATCGGCATTGAATCTATATCTACATCATTAATGAGTGAGCGATGCCATGGAGCAGATTCGTTAATATAGTTAATTATCTTGGCTCGTTTTTCTTCTGAGCGTTTATCTACTTCTCCTGCAAAGTATTCTTTTACAACTTTGGCAGCAGCTTTTTCTATTTCAGTTTCTGAAACATCTGCAATGATTTCACCTTCTTCTTTGCCTAGTCTTTCTGGATTTATTTTAAATCCATCTCGCTCTACTGGAACACTATCATCAAGAAATTTTCCAAGCACATAGGCCTTTACGGTGTAGTTTTTCTGTTTCCCAGAAGTCACCTCAAACAAAGTTTCTTTAAACTCTGGAATGTACTGATGAATAGGTGTATCTGTTACTTCTCGTTTATTTGCAGTAAGACTTATTCGACTCGTAATTGGAGAATAATATATTTTATAGACCTGTACACTAAAATTAAAAACTTCTCCTGTTTTATGGGAAACGACCTCAACAGGTTTCTCTCCAATGGAAATGATAGAAATAGACTAAATTTTCGACTTTTCAGATGCACCCTAGCTTACCTCTATAATACAGTTAAGTATAACGCGGTTTTTCACCCTTTGCAAGTTTTTGGTGTCGGGTGCACCGGAATTATCCCTCGAAAAAAAATTCACCGGAGCGTCCGCAGATGCCCCGGTGAATCGAAATCATAGTATCATATTTTCCGCTCAGACGGTGGGTGCTTCGTTGTCCTCGTAGCCCACCATCAGGCCGCCGTACTCCGCGTAGTAGCTGCACAGCGCGCCGCAGCTGCCTACCTCCACCTTGGCCTCCGGGAACACCGCATGGACCATGTGCTTCAGCCGCTCCGCAGCGGCAGCATTGCAGCAGTGGTCGATGTGCACCCGGCCGTTGGTCAGGCCGTGCGCCTTCATTTCCAGCACCATGCGCTCCAGTGCGCCGTGCTCGCCGCGGGTCTTGCACAGAACCTCCAGATCACCGGCGTCGCTGGCCTGCCCGATGACCCGGATGCCCAGCATCCGCGCCACAGCAGCCACAGCGGGCTTCACGCGGCCATTGCGGGCAAGGTTTGCCAGAGATTCCAGCGCAAACAGCAGATGAGTGTGCTGGTGGTACGCCCGGATCTCCTCACACACGGTATCAAAGGGCTTGCCGGCCTTGATCAGCGCCGCCAGACGCTCCACCAGCAGCCGGGACTCCGCACCGGTGGACAGGCTGTCCAGCACAAAGACCCGCGCGCCCTCGTGGCTCTGCTCGTACTCCTCGCCTGCCAGCAGTGCAGCGTTATAGGCACCGGACAGCGTACCGGTAATGGTTACAACATACACCTCGTCTGCGCCCTCGTAGGCGGTGAGCCAGTCCGAGATATTGGGGCAGGAGGTGCTGGTACGTCCCTTATAGGTGCGCAGCATCTCGGCCAGCGCGGGAGCATCCACCTCTGCGGTGTCCACATACTCCTGCTCGTCGGTCAGGATCTTCAGCGGCACACAGGCAAACCCTACATCGGGGAGCTCGTACACATTTGCAGAGGAATCTACAACGATTTTGCTTTTCATATTTTTCTCCATTTTCAAGCGGCGCACGCCGCAGTCATTCCTTTGTCCGTGACCATCATAGCAGTTTTCTAAAACCCTGTCAACTGTTTTCTCAAATTCTTTTGCAAAGTTTTCATTGCCAGTTGACCAATTTTCCAAAATGCGGTATACTATTTCATAGGCAGATGTGTTTTTGCGGAAAGCAATTGCCCTGCCTTTGCACAAAAACAACGTTCCTGCTTGCAAAAAGTGCAGGAGCATGAACGGAACAAGATACTATGAAAGCTGAAACCAAACTCCGCGTTGCGGCGTGTGCTGCGGGCTTTGCCCTGCCCCGGTACAACGATCTTCCCTCGGTAGGGCTGTATCTGGACCAGACGGTGCAGTTTGTCAACGGCTACTTCCGCAGCTTCTGCGGGGTGGAGCTGACCCCATCTATGGTAAGCAACTACGTCAAAAAAGGGGTGGTGGATCACCCCATCCGCAAAAAATACACCCGGGACCAGATCGCATCCCTGATGTACATTGCAGTCTCCAAGACGGTGCTCTCGATTGAAAACATCGACACCCTGTTCAAAATGCAGCGGGAGCACTGCTCCGCCGGGACAGCCTACGATATCTTCTGCGAGGAGTTAGAGACTAGTCTTTCCGTGGTGTTCGGCGGCAAGGCCACCCAGCCGGAGGCTACGCTCAACGACGAGCGTCTGTTGCTGCGCAGCACCATTTTTGCGGCAGTCAATAAAATGTATCTGGACTGCTGCTTCGATGCTTTGCGGCAGGAGCAGGCTCTGTGGTCGGATATCCTACCGGATCTGGCGTAACAATACAACATCGCTCCGTATAGCAAAAGCCACCCGAAAACTTACGTTTTCAGGTGGCTTTTTTTACTGGTGGAGGCGATGGGAGTCGAACCCATGTCCGAAAAGAGCTCAGTGCAGGTGTCTCCGGGTGCAGGCGATCTACAACATTCCCGCCGCGCCACGCCGATCGTCAGGCTAGCGCTTTGGTAGCTTCATGAGTTCCTGCCGGTCCGCAAAGCTTAGGTCCGTTCAGGTGCTGTGTCTAAAGGACGCCCCGGCCCCACACGACACAAGAGTGGGCGGAACGCGCAGCACTCAGGCTGCGAGCAACTGATAATTATTGTTGTCAGTTAATTTTTTTGGAGGAGTTATAGAGCAGTTCCCCCACTGCTACCCGCTGCCCAGACCTCGCTCCCCCCGTCGAAACCTTTACGCCCCCTTATAAAGCACATCTTGCGATGTGCGGAAAGCTTGGTTTTCTGCGGTGAGCCGCAGTCTGCAATTGGAATGCTTAATAATACTTGCCGTTGGACTTCACAGCCCGGTCAATGGAGCGCTTTGCATCGCGCTGGGCGGCATCGGCACGCTTGTCGTACAGCTTTTTGCCCTTGCACAAGCCCACTTCCATTTTTACGCGGCCATGCTTGAAATAAAGCGAGAGCGGCACCAGCGTATAACCCTGCAGCTTGCACTGCTGGTGCAGACGCCGGATCTCACTTTTGTGCGCCAGAAGCCGCCGGACACGCATGGGATCCTGATTGAACAGATTGCCGTGGTCGTAGGGGCTGATGTGCATCCCCTTTACCAGCAGCTCGCCGTTTTCAATATCCACCCAGCTGTCCTTCAGGTTGACCCCGCCGGCCCGCAGGCTTTTCACCTCGGTGCCTTTGAGTTCCACACCGGTCTCCAGCGCTTCCAGAACAAAATACTCGTGGCGCGCTTCGCGGTTGGTGGCGATGGTCTTGGTCGCCGGGCGCTCCTTTGTGGGTGCCATGCTGCGCGCCTCCTTTCTCCGTTCGGTTCGTTGTTTCAGTATACCATTTTTTCAGGGTAATGCAAGGGCTGTTTCTGACAGAATTGTAAATTTTTACAAACTCACAGCTCTCCCCGGCCGGAAAGGGCCCGGTACAAGGTGGTCTCATCGGCATATTCCAGGCTTGCGCCCACCGGCAGACCGGAGGCAAGCCGGGTGACCCGGATGCCCAGCGGCTTGATGAGCTTTGCCAGATACATGGCGGTGGCTTCGCCCTCCACGGTGGGGTTCATGGCCATGATGACCTCCTTCACCGTATCGTCCTTCAGCCGCGCCAGCAGCTCCTTGACGGTCAGCTGCTCTGCGCCCACACCGGCCAGCGGGTCCAGCAGACCGTGCAGCACATGGTACAGACCGTTATACTCCCGGGTGCGCTCAAAAGCCTGCACATCCCGGGGCTTTTCCACCACGCAGATCACCGAGGTGTCCCGCTTGGCGCTGGCGCACACCGGGCACAGCTCGGCGTCCGTAAAGTTCTGGCAGATGCGGCACCGGTGCAGCCGGGTGTGCGCGCCGCGGATGGCATCGGCCAGCGCCGCAGCGTCCTTATCCGACATACTCAGCACCTGATAGGCCATGCGGGTAGCACCCTTGCGGCCCACGCCCTGAAACTTGCCGAACTCTTCGATCAGCTTTTCCAGCGGTGCGGCAGTGTAGTCCATGGTATCTCCCCTTCCCGGCTCAGAGACCCGGAATGTTCAGGCCGCCGGTCAGCTTGCCCATCTCGGCTTCTGCGGTCTCGTCCACCTGCTTCACGGTGGCGTTGATGGCAGCAGCCACCATGTCTTCCAGCATCTCGATGTCGTCCGGATCCACGGCCTCGGGCTTGATGGTGATGGACAGCACCTCGTGCTTGCCGTTCATCTTTACGGTCACCATCTCACCGGCGGCGCTGCCGGTGTACTCGGCGGCTTCCAGCTCGGCCTGCTTGCTCTTCATGTCCTCCTGCATCTTCTGAGCCTGACGCATCAGGGCGTTCATATCGGGGCGGCCGTAGCCTGCGGGCATTCTTGCTTTCATAATGGTATTCTCCTTTATTATAAACAATTTTTAGCGCTTTTTGCGGGCGGTATCCTCAATGCTGACCTCTAACCCCAGCTTTTCCAGTGCCAGAAGGGACTGCTCCGCATTGGAAGCGGTCTTTCCGGCGGTTTTGGGCTCGTAAGGGCCGATGGGCACCGGCACGCCGGATACCTCGGCGATCAGCTTTTTGATCAGCTTCTGGCTGTCCTTGTTCACCCGGATAAAATCCCGGAAGGTCTTGCCGCCGTCGATCAGCACGCGGGTGCCGTCAAAGTAAGCCTTGGACTTGCGCAGATACATATACAGCATGGGGTCGATGCCTTCCAGCTTCTGCACGATCTGTCCCCAGTACGGGAAGGGGTTCGTGCCCTGCTGCGCCACGCTGCGGGGCTTGGTCAGTACCGGGTCGGCGGGGTGCTCCTGCACCGGGGCAGGCGGTTCCTCTGCCGCAGAAACCGGCTGCGCGGGCTCTGCAGGGGCGGGCTGTTCCGGCTGGCTGACCGGTTCCTCCGGCGGCGGTGCCTGCGGGGCAGGCTCGTCCCACGGCAGGGCGGCATCGCTCTGCTGTACCGGCGGTTCGTCCGGCATCGGCGGCAGCTCCTCCGCAGGGGCGGACGGGGCTTCCGGCGCGGCAGGCTGCGGAGAGGTCTGCTGCACGGCAGGGGCAGGTTCTGCTCCTGCTGCCGGGGTCTGGGGTGCAGCAGCTGCGGGGGCAGGCTGCACCGGGGCGCTGGCAAAGGGCTGCACCGCTGCCGCAAAGGGGCGGGGCGCTTCCGGCTGTGCCGCGCGGGCGGGGGCTGCCTGTACCGTTACCGCCTGCATCTGCTGGGGCGGCTCGGACAGGCTGAACAGTGCCAGTTCCAGCTCAATGCGCTGGTCGCTGCCGCGGGTCATGTGCTCCAGCGCCGTGCCAAGGGTGCGGATGGCGCGGATGGCTTCCCGCTGCCCCATCTCCGGGCCTTTTTGCAGGTACAGCGCTTCTTCCTCCGGCGAAACACCGGACAGCAGCGCCTGCCCGCCGGGCAGCGCCGCCAGCATCAGGGCGCGGTAGTGGGCGATCAGTTCCTCGGTCAGGCGCTTCACATCCACCGACTGCTGCCGCAGCTGCGCCAGCTGTGCCAGCGCGGCGGCGGCGTCCTGTGCTTCCAAGGCGTCCGAGATGTGGAACAGGTAGCTGCGGTCGGTCACGCCCGCCATGCGGCGCACCACGTCCGCATCGATCTTTGCCGTGACACCGGCGCAGGTGTCCAGAATGGACAGCGCATCGCGCAGCGCACCATCTGCCAGACGGGCGATCAGCTCCGCGCCGTCGGAGGTCAGCTCCAGCTTTTCCTCCCCGGCGATATACTCCACCCGCCGTGCGATATCCTCCGGCCCGATGCGGGTAAAATCGTACCGCTGGCAGCGGGAGAGGATGGTGGCGGGCACTTTCTGGATCTCGGTGGTCGCCAGAATGAAGATAACGTGTGCGGGGGGCTCTTCCAGCGTTTTCAGCAGCGCATTGAAGGCCGCTGTGGACAGCATATGCACCTCGTCGATGATATACACCTTATACTGGCAGGCGCTGGGGGTATAGGCGGTCTCGTCCCGCAGGTCGCGGATATCGTCCACGCCGTTGTTGGAGGCTGCGTCCATCTCCACCACGTCCAGCAGGCTGCCGTTGTCGATGCCTTTGCAGATCTCGCACTCCCCGCAGGGGTCGCCATTTACTGGATGCAGGCAGTTGACCGCCTTGGCAAAAATTTTGGCGCAGGTGGTCTTGCCGGTGCCGCGCACGCCGGTAAACAGATACGCATGGCCTACGCGCCCTGCGGTGATCTGGTTTTTCAGGGCAGTCACGATGGCGCGCTGACCCACCACATCCTCAAACCGCTGGGGTCTCCATTTGCGGTAAAGTGCACGATACACGGCGATGTCTCCCCTTTCCCGGCCTTTGCGGCAAAAATAAAAGGACAGCGCTCGACGGGGTTTTGTCCCCGCCTTGCGTAACTCGGCATACGGATGCAGGCTTACTGAAACGCACGAACGCACTGCTTAAGGCTGCTTGGTTCCCCACCTGACCTGGTTCACAGCGAGCCCATCGTACAGGACCCGCATCCGTATGCCGAACCACGCAGCAGGCGCTGTCCGACACATCCTTGTGGATGCTAAGATATTGTACCATAAACCCCGCCGGATTGCAAGAGGGGGCAAAACAAAAAGGAGAAGCCCGAAGGCTTCTCCTCGTTTGTGCTAAAACTGTTTAAGACTGGCAAGCGGTGATCAGGCTCATCTTGTAGACCTCGTCTGCGTTGCAGCCGCGGGACAGGTCGTTGATGGGTGCGTTCAGACCCTGCAGGATGGGGCCGTAGGCAGCGTAGCCGCCCAGACGCTGTGCGATCTTATAGCCGATGTTGCCGGCCTCGATGCAGGGGAAGATGAAGGTGTTGGCCTGACCAGCCACCTTGCTGCCCTTGCACTTGACCTGTGCGACCTCGGGAGCAACGGCTGCGTCAAACTGCAGCTCGCCGTCCACAGCCAGCTCGGGATCCATCTCCTGTGCCTTGATGGTAGCATCGTGGCTCAGTGCCACGGTGCCGCCCTTGCCGGAGCCCTTGGTGGAGAAGCTCAGAACAGCCACCTTCGGGTCGATGCCGAACAGCTTTGCGGTGCGGGCAGTCTCCACAGCCACCTCTGCCAGCTTGGAAGCGGCAGAGATCTTGACCTCGCCGGTAGCCTTATCGACGGTATCGGTGTAATCAATGTTGACGGCGCAGTCGCCCATGGCAATGCGCTTCAGGCCCTCTTCGCCGCAGTCGCGGTCCAGAATAAAGCAAGAGCTCACCAGATGTGCGCCCTTCTTGGTCTTGACCAGCTGCAGAGCGGGACGGATGGTGTCGGCGGTGGAGTAGGTAGCGCCGCCCAGCAGGCAGTCTGCCTTGCCCATCTTCACCAGCATGGTGCCAAAGTAGTTGGACTTCTTCAGCAGGGCTGTGCACTCCTCAGCGGACTGCTTGCCCTTGCGCAGCTCCACCATGGTGCTGACCATCTCATCAAAACCGGCGTAGTTCTCCGGGTCGATGATCTCGGCAGCGGAAATATCAAAGTTACCGGCGGCGGCAGCAGCCTTGCACTCTGCCTCGTTGCCCACCATAACGACCTTCAGCACGCCCTCGGCCAGCAGCTTGCTTGCGGCCTCCAGAATGCGGGGGTCATTGCCCTCGGTGAACACGATCGTCTTGGGATTTGCCTTCAGCTGTGCTACCAGCGGTGCAAACATATCAGCCATTGTGATTACCTCCGAAAATGCTTTCCAAAATTTGCATTCCGTGTCTGTTGGACACAAGGATGCCTTTCTTCTTTATTCTAGCACAGACGGCAAAAAGTTCAAGACAAAATTGTGTTTTTGTGCTATATTTTAGGGGAGAAACCGCCATTTGATTTGTGAATAAAATATCATACCGGTTTTAAGGGATATTTTCCCCTGCAAATATAAAAAAGGACCCGTGTCGTTCATAGGCTCTATGGGCAGATGCTCCATCATGCAGTTTTCTTTACGGGGATGCTGTTCTCATACAGCTCGTGGGGCGCAACGTCCTGCCCCTCCGGCCATTCGATACCCACGCCGCCGGGCAGCAGCTGCACCGCATTGAAATAGCTTTCGTCTTTCAGCTGTCCGTACCACGGACCCGTTGCATAGGGTGCAACATCAAAGAGCTTCACCTCACCCGTTTCGTAGAACAGGCGTAGTTTCAAGGGGCTTACGGTCTCCACCTTAGTCAATTTTGGCTGCAACATAAGATCACTCCTTATTTCAAAGGGTCAATACGGAAGAACTGCTCACCATTGCTCAACAGCTTCCAATTCGCTTCCAGATCATCGTGGTGTATTACCACCCACGCTTCCAGCAGCTTCAGCTTGTTTTTCGGAAAACCGCCTTCCAAGATCGTTCCATCCAGCGTCATCACGATCTCTTCCCCGGAATATTCCGCATGGATATGTGGCATATTGTGTTTTCCACCCTGCTCTCGGTACATTCTGACGATGATGCCATAAAATATGCTTAATACCGGCATTTTACCCGCTCCCTTCTTCAAGCTCATTTTATCATACACAGGTGTTTTTTTCAAGAAATCAAGATAATCTCTTTTGGGTATTTGCCGTACTCTTGAATCTGTGTTATAGTTTACAATGTTGTGATTTGCAAATAAACCACCAATCTGATTTTAAAGGAGATGTTCTCCATGGATATGGATACTTTAAAGGCTGAATGCCTTGCCTGCACCCGGTGCGAGCTGTGCGCCACCCGGACGAACGTGGTGTTCGGGCAGGGCGTGCTGGACGCCGAGGTGCTGTTTGTGGGCGAGGGACCCGGCCAGAGCGAGGATGAACAGGGTCTGCCCTTTGTGGGGCGCAGCGGCCAGCTGCTGGACAAATACCTGTTTGCCATCGACCTTGACCGCGCAAAGAACTGCTATATCGCCAACATTGTCAAGTGCCGCCCGCCCCAGAACCGCGACCCTCTGCCCGCCGAGAGCGAAGCCTGTATGCCGTGGCTGCGGGAGCAGTTCCGGCTGCTGCATCCCAAGATCGTGGTCTGCCTTGGGCGCGTTGCCGCCCAGCGGATGATCCGGCAGGATTTTTCCGTCACCCGGGAACACGGACAGATCATTGAGAAGGGCGGCATCCTGTTCATGGGTACCTTCCACCCCGCTGCCCTGCTGCGCCAGCCCCAGAACAAGCCCGAGGCCTTTGCGGATTTTACCGTGCTGCGGGACACTATTGCCGCTGTGTGCGAGCATACCTATCATAAATAAGGACAGGAACCAACCGCACCGCTTTTGCATACTGTAAAGCAAAAGCGAGGTGTTTTTGTATGGAAAGTTCCGTGCATCCTTCTGTGGATTTCTTTCTGGGCGCTACAACGCCCGCCGGGTTCAAGGGCTACTTTGCGCCGCTGCGCCGGGAGCCCGGGATGCAGCTTGTGTTGCTCAAAAGCGGGCCGGGCTGCGGCAAGTCTACTTTGATGAAGCGTCTGGCGCGCGCCGCACAGGATAAGGGCGAACCCATCCAGCGCATCCACTGCGCCAGCGACCCCGACAGTCTGGACGGGGTGGTGTTCCTGCGGCAGAAACGCGCCATCATCGACGCCACCGCGCCCCATGTGGTGGAGCCCAAGTATCCCGGGGCGGTGGAGCAGTACGTCAACCTGGGGGACTGCTATGACCGGGCGGGCCTGCGGGCCATCCGGGGGGAGATCTTGACGTGCATGGACGGCTACAAGGAGCACTACCAGCGGGCCTACCGCTGTCTGGACGCCGCCGCCGAGATCCAGACCGACGTCCGCGCCATGCTGGCCACCCCCGCCCTGGAGGAGAAGCTGGCCGCCCGGGCCCACGGGATCCTCTCCCGGGAGCTGAAGCCCAAGCGCTCCGCCCCCTCCGGCCGGGTAAAGCAGCGGTTTTTGGACGCCGTCTCCCACAAGGGGCTCATCACCCTGTTCCAGACGGCCTGCGCCCAGTGCACCCGGATCTATGAGCTGTCCGACAGCTATGGCCTGGCCCATCTGCTGCTCACCCACCTGCTGGCCGGCGGCGTCATGGGGGGGTATGACGTGGTGGCCTGCCCGGATCCCATGGCCCCGGACCGGCTCTCCCACCTGCTGGTCCCAGAGGTGGGTCTGGCCTTTCTCTCCGCCTCCCCCGCCTGCCCCTTCCCGGGGCGGCCCAGCCGGCGGCTGCGGCTGGACGCCATGGTGGACCGGGAACTGCTGCGCCGGTGCCGGGCCCGGCTCCGTTTCGCCAGGAAGGTCTCCTCCGCCCTCACGGGAGAGGCCGTGGAGTCCCTGGCTCAGGCCAAGGCCATGCACGACGGGCTGGAGGCCCTGTACAACCCCTATGTAGACTTTGACCGGGGGCAGGAGATGGCGGTGATTTCTGAAATCCGAATTCCATATACTGTTAAAATCAAAACCACCGTCTAACGTAAGGCTGGAATTTGCTTCGATTTCATCACAGTCAATCCCGCCCAATTCCCATTTTTCCGTCATTTTCCAGGCAGATTCTCTCAATGCCGCATTGGTGTCATTGCATTGATAGTAATAATCTGAATTATAATAAGTCCAATCACTGTGATCATCAGAATAGTATTTTTCCTTAAACAATGCCAGTAAATCTGTACCATCCTCTGCAATAAAAGTACCATTCTTTGAAAACAGATTTGATATCTGCTGATTTACAACACTCCTATTTATAAACCATTATTTTAATCGCACGCTCTTTACGCTTTCATATCAAAATTGTCTTGTGACATTATATTTTCATTCATACCACCAGTTCTTTGTTCACTGTTTAATGCTTTTCTTGCATCACAAAAAGCCTCATAATACGTCGATTTTAACGCCGAATGTACCTGTGACTCTGCTTTTGTTTCCTTTTCTTGCCAGCCTACTCCCTCTGTATATGTCAGACCACCGGCGTGAACAGCGCCGCGAGCACGCGCCGCGTCTCCGCGCCGCTCAGGCGCACGATGCCGACCGCGGCGGCCGCGGACGCGGTGGCGATGGCAGCAATGGTGTCGGGCATAAGACGACCTCCTTGATGATAGCCGATATTTGTCGATATGATACCACAAAACGGAAAAAATGAAAAGGGGCACGGCGCAGCCGTGTCCCTCTTTTTGTATTCCACCGATCGGCAATCAGCGTGAGATGCAATAAAAATAGATGTTTACACAAATCATCACAACGGCAAACGCAATAAGCACCGCCCAGCTTATTTGCATGGCCTTAGATTTTGTATTCCTGATGCAATATACCAAATAGATGATCCAGCAGGAGTAGAACGCAAAAATAATGCCGCGGTTCCGGATTAATATACTTAGAAGGAACAACGCATTTACGATCTTCATTCCATTCTCTGACATCAGTATACTTTTGATCTCTTTCACCGGTTGACCTCCCAGCTGAATATATTGTTGTTTTTATTGTATCATACTCCGCACTTCCCCACAAGGGCAAAAAAGACGCCGCATATCAAATTTCAGCTTGCCGCTTACCGCTCCTTGGCGGCCTCGGCCTGCTGGGCCTCGATCTCGAGGAGAGCGTCCTTGCGGGAGAGGTTCCAGCGGCCCTTTTCGTCGATCTCCATGAACTTGACCCAGATCATGTCGCCGACGGTGACCACGTCCTCGACCTTCTCGACACGCTTCTTGTCGAGCTTGGAGATGTGCACCAGACCGTCCTTACCCGGGGCGATCTCCACGAAGGCGCCGAACTGCATCAGGCGCACGACGCGGCCGTAGTACAGCTTGCCGACCTCGGGGACAAACACGATGTCGTCGATGCACTTCTTCGCGGCGTCGCAGGCGGCGGCGTCGGCGGAGGCGATGTGGATGGTGCCGTCGTCGTCGATG
>OGXH01002047.1_pt1 | contig 14355 bp, 9 predicted proteins | sample 1576241 | NCBI WGS metagenome assembly OGXH01 (sample SAMEA3541529, study PRJEB24748) | human gut metagenome | biome: human gut; feature: human-associated habitat; material: faeces | place: China | collected 2012
TGATTATACAGGTAGTCAATTACATGGATTGCCGCTCATCATTACCAGCCATCGGCACTCTTGAATTTCATCCAGAATCAATAAGGTTGTTTGAGGTTCTATCTTCTTTCCATGCAAAAAAGATAAGTGTTGAATAATTCGTTGAGGGTCTTTCGTTGTTCTGAAGACATCGCAAAGACCACTTTCATCCTTATCTAAACTGAAATAAGCAACATCGTCAAAATCCTCCCTGCCAAAGTACCTCAAAGCCCACGTCTTACCTACCTGTCGTGCACCATGAACTACAAGCGGCTTTCTGTTAGTATCCGTTTTCCATGCTGCCAATTGCGAGATAATGTCTCTTTCAAACATAACAAATCACATTTTTGATATCACAAAAGTGTATGTTTACACATTTTTGATATGAGTTTCGTGCAAATATACACATTTTCGGCAAAAGACCCTGCAATAGTAAAATATAAAACAAACGAAGGAGGCCTATCTAATCACAAGAAATAGATAGGCCTCCTGTATTTTTTAAAGAAGAAGTTAGTTTACTGAACCACCTCTGTCATTATTACATCAAAAGCTAATACTGAATAACCGGGAATCGATCCACTACCATCAGTTCCATACGCAGAACCCCATGGAACATAAACCATCCAGCGTTCTCCAACGCGCATATATTGCAGGAAAGTTCTCCACCCACTTGCCAGTGAAGAAGAGTTGATAGTAAACATAACAGTCCAGTCGAAATCTGTCGGCTCATTCTTTGGAGGATTAGGGATAGCCTGATCTATTGCACTATATCCTGTAAAACTTCCATCAAACTTAGTACCAGTAATCAGTGTACCATAATAATAAACATAAGCCGCTTCTGTAGCCATCGGACGTTGTCCATCCAGATTCTTCACAAGCTTTTTACAATATATATATTCCGGAGTCTGAAGAGTGCTGACAAATTCATTCTTAACATAGAATATTTCGCCTACCTCTACTTTATCCAACTTTTCCAAGTCCATAGGAACATAATTATCTCCCGCAACTACCTTGATAGAATCCAGAAACGCTTGGTTACGCTCCTGCCAGTTCGCATATTTCCCTTCCTCTTCCACTTCTTCGCAAGAAACAAACGCACCTGCCAAAATCAGCAGGAAAGGTAAAAATACTAAGAGTTTTTTATTCATTCAATTATTTTTTATTCTGTATTCTAACTTTCGAATTCCAGTACTTATTGCAACCCTTTCAGCAATGAAGTGATGCTGACACGGTCTGCAATGATGTTATTCAGTTCAGCAATAGCCACGCGTTCCTGTTGCATCGTATCACGATTACGCAGCGTCACGCAGTTATCTTCCAGAGTTTGGTGGTCAACAGTCACGCAGTACGGAGTACCAATGGCATCCTGACGACGATAACGTTTACCGATACTATCTTTTTCATCATATTGGCAGTGGAAGTGGAACTTCAATGAGTCGATGATCTCACGAGCCTTTTCAGGCAGACCGTCTTTCTTCACCAACGGCATTACAGCCAACTTCACAGGAGCAAGTGCGGCAGGCAATCTCAGTACTACACGGCTCTCTCCGCTCTCCAGTTGTTCTTCGCAATAAGAAGCAGACATGATACTGAGGAACATACGGTCCACACCAATAGAAGTTTCCACAACAAACGGAGTATAACTTTCATTCGTTTCGGGATCGAAGTACTTAATATTCTTACCTGAGAACTTCTCATGCTGCGACAAGTCAAAATTCGTACGGCTATGGATACCTTCTACTTCCTTGAAGCCAAACGGCATCAGGAACTCGATATCTGTAGCTGCATTCGCATAATGAGCCAACTTATCATGATCATGATAACGATAGTGGTCATCACCGAATCCCAATGCCTTATGCCATTTCAAACGGATTTCTTTCCATTTCTTGAACCATTCCAGCTCAGTACCCGGCTTCACGAAGAACTGCATTTCCATCTGTTCGAATTCACGCATACGGAAAATGAACTGACGGGCAACAATCTCGTTACGGAATGCCTTACCAATCTGTGCAATACCGAAAGGTATCTTCATGCGACCGGTCTTCTGTACATTCAGGTAATTCACAAAAATACCCTGGGCTGTTTCAGGACGCAGGTAAATCTTCATGGCACCATCCGAAGTAGAACCCATCTCTGTAGAGAACATCAGGTTGAACTGACGAACTTCCGTCCAGTTCTTTGTACCGCTGATGGGGCAAACGATTTCTTCATCCAGAATAATCTGGCGAAGCTCGTCAAGGTTATTATCATTCAGAGCCTTTGCAAAACGTTCGTGCAATGCGTCACGTTTAGCCTGGTGTTCCAATACGCGACCATTTGTGCTACGGAACTGCGCTTCATCAAAAGCCTCTCCGAAACGCTTGGCAGCTTTGGCAACTTCTTTATTGATTTTATCGTCGTACTTTGCAAGTTGGTCTTCAATCAGCACATCAGCACGATAACGTTTCTTGGAATCACGGTTGTCAATCAAAGGGTCATTGAATGCGTCTACGTGTCCGGAAGCCTTCCAGATGGTGGGGTGCATAAAGATAGCGGAGTCGATGCCGACAATGTTTTCGTGCAGCAACACCATGCTCTGCCACCAGTATTGTTTAATGTTGTTTTTCAGTTCCACACCCATCTGACCGTAGTCATACACTGCTCCCAATCCATCATAGATGTCGCTGGAGGGGAATACGAAACCGTATTCCTTACAGTGTGATACGAGTTTCTTAAAAACGTCTTCTTGTGCCATTTTTTTGTTATATCTATTAATTTTAATCCTGTTCTTTATTAAAAAGCGCCACAAAGATAGGGATTTATATCATAAGTCGGGCAGGTGGGGTATTAATTTATCTTATCGTAACAAACTCTCACTTTGCACTTCCGTCACAATCTGTCCGATAGGATCTTCATCCGGAAAATATTTCCTGGCAACCGACTCCGTAATAATCGCATTATTAGTTCCGGAAAATGCCGTTTCAATATCTCCTTCTTTCAACGGAAAACCCAAAAACGAGAAGAAATTGTGGTCAGTCACAAGAGAGGGCACTCCAAAGTGAACTATATTATGAAAAGTCACCCCAACATAATTGTTCTTCTCCACCAATTATATATCCAATTCTGTGCCAAAGTAATATAAAGCTAATAGTCAGCCGATTGTCTAAGGGAAGTATTTATAATGGTGTTAAGGAAGTTTACACGCAGTGGAAAAAACTGAATGTTCACCCGTTACTGACATCATTCCTCTTAATAGTCATCACTACAAATAATTAAAAAACCTTCATTTGCAGGTTTTCCCGAGAAATTTAGTAATTTTGCGTTCGACTGAAAAATTCAGTGATTATTCAGAATAGATATTCCCGGAACAGATATGAGCGAAGACTTTGAAGCACCAAAAGACGACTTGGAAAACGGACTCCCGGAAGGGAGCGAAGGACATTCGGATTATAAACCCGCTGACACGAAAGACGTAAAAGCAAAATACCAACTTAGCGGTATGTACCAGAACTGGTTTCTGGATTATGCTTCATACGTTATTCTGGAGCGTGCCGTGCCCCACATCAATGATGGTTTGAAGCCTGTGCAGAGACGCATCCTGCACTCCATGAGGCGTTTGGAAGATGGACGTTACAACAAAGTAGCGAACATCGTAGGACATACCATGCAGTTTCACCCGCACGGTGACGCTTCTATCGGTGATGCATTGGTACAATTGGGACAGAAGGATTTACTCGTAGACTGTCAGGGAAACTGGGGTAATATACTCACCGGTGACGGCGCTGCTGCTCCCCGTTACATTGAAGCACGCCTGTCGAAATTCGCCCTCGACGTAGTGTTCAATCCCAAAACTACCGAATGGAAACTTTCCTATGACGGACGAAACAAAGAACCGGTAACCCTGCCTGTTAAATTTCCTTTGCTGCTGGCACAAGGAGTAGAGGGTATTGCGGTAGGTCTTTCATCCAAAATACTTCCCCATAACTTCAATGAACTTTGCGATGCATCCATCCACTATCTGCATGAAGAGGAATTCAAACTGTATCCGGATTTCCAGACAGGCGGCAGCATCGACGTTTCTAAATACAATGACGGAGAACGTGGCGGTGCGGTACGCATACGCGCTAAAATTGAAAAGATTGATAATAAGACACTTGCTATCAAAGAAATTCCTTACGGGAAAACGGTAGCCAGTGTTTGCGACTCTATTGTAAAGGCAAGCGAAAAAGGCAAAATCAAGATAAAGAAGGTAGAAGACCTGACATCTGGCAACGTAGAGATATTGGTTCACCTGGCGCCTGGTGTTTCCTCGGACAAGACGATAGATGCCTTGTATGCTTTCACTGATTGCGAAGTAAGCATTTCGCCCAATTGTTGCGTCATCGACGATCAGAAACCTCACTTCCTCACCGTGAGCAATATACTGAGAAAATCAGTAGATAACACCTTATCCCTGCTGCGCCAGGAGTTGGAAATACGCAAAGACGAAATACTGGAAAGCCTGCACTTTGCCTCACTGGAAAAGATCTTCATTGAAGAACGCATTTATAAAGACAAGGAATTTGAGCAGGCCAAAAATATGGATGCTGCTTGCGAACACATCGACGAACGTCTGACGCCTTATTATCCACAATTCGTACGCGAAGTAACCAAGGAAGATATCCTCAAATTGATGGAAATAAAGATGGGGCGCATCCTCAAGTTCAACTCCGACAAAGCGGAAGAACTCATTGCCCGCATGAAGGCGGACATAGAGGAAATAGACCATCATCTGGCTAATATCGTGGAATATACGGTAGACTGGTATTTGATGCTGAAAAACAAATATGGCAAGAATTTCCCGCGCCGTACAGAATTGCGCAACTTCGATACCATCGAGGCAAGCAAGGTAGTGGAAGCCAACGAAAAATTATACATCAATCGCGAAGAAGGCTTCATCGGCACAGGTCTGAAGAAAGATGAATTCCTCTCAAATTGTTCCAGCCTCGACGATGTCATTATCTTCTTCCGCGACGGGCGGTATATAGTTACTCCTGTTTCCGACAAGAAATTTGTGGGCAAGAATATTCTTTATGCCAATGTATTCAAGAAAAACGATAAGCGCACCATCTACAATGTGGTTTACCGTGACGGAAAAGAGGGTACACATTATATCAAGCGTTTTGCAGTGACAAGCATTATCCGTGATCGCGAATATGATGTGACGCAAGGCACACCCGATTCACGCATCATGTACTTCACTGCCAACCCCAACGGGGAAGCGGAAGTCATCAAAGTAACCTTGAAACCCAATCCACGGGTACGACGCATTATCTTCGAAGAAGACTTTAGTGCCATCGGCATTAAGGGACGCCAGGCAAGGGGAAACATTCTAACCAAGCTTCCGGTGCACAAGATCGCCTTGAAGCAGCGTGGAGGTTCTACTCTGGGCGGACGAAAAGTTTGGTTCGACCGTGACATACTTCGCCTTAATTATGACGGACGAGGTGAATACCTGGGAGAATTCCAGAGCGACGACAGTATCTTGGTGGTGCATGATAACGGAGAGTTCTACATCACCAACTTCGATCTCAGCAACCACTATGAAGCCAATATTCGTATATTAGAGAAGTTTGACCCGAACAAGGTATGGACAGCCGTACTTTATGACGCGGATCAACAGAATTTCCCATATATCAAACGTTTCTGTATGGAAGCAACCAACCGCAAGCAGAACTATCTGGGAGAGAACAAGAACAATCGCCTCATCTTACTGACGGACGAATGTTATCCCCGCCTGGAAATCATATTCGGCGGACACGACAGTTTCCGTGAACCCATGATTATAGAGGCTGATGAATTTATCGCCGTAAAAGGTTTCAAAGCAAAAGGTAAACGTATCACTACGTTCACAATGGAAACTGTCAACGAACTGGAACCGACACGACAGCCGGAGGTTTCGCAGGACACAGAAGATCAGGAGGAAGAAGAGCCGGAAATTTTAGACCCCGATCATGGAAAGAGTGAAGATGATATCCGGGATGAAATAACGGGGCAGATGAAGCTGTTCTAAGTGATTAATGATTAGTGATTAGTGATAAGCAACTATATCAATGAAGTTATATAAGATTGGTGTAATAGTGGGATGCCTGCTTTTGGCAGGTGGAAGTATAAAAGCGCAAAGTGTTGAAGACAAGGCGCTGCAAGAGCTGAGGGCGGACTCTTCTGCAAGGACACGCTTTATAACCCGCGCCACAATGTACGGTGTCGGCTTCACGAACGTATTCGACACCTACCTGTCACCGCAGGAATACAAAGGCGTTGACTTCCGTATTTCCCGCGAAAGTATGCGCATGACGAAGTGGATGAACGGTAATGTATCTCTGCAAAGTTTCTTCCAGGCAGACTTAGGCTATACACACAACCGGGTGGACAACAACAATACGTTCTCCGGTTTGGCAAACTGGAATTACGGATTGCATTATAATTTTCCGATTACTTCTAACTTCAAATTACTTGCCGGAGGACTTATCGACTTAAATGGCGGCTTTGTCTACAATCTGCGCAATGGCAACAACCCGGCACAGGCACGCGCTTACATCAATCTGGATGCATCGGGAATGGCAATATGGGATTTAAGAATCAAGAACTATCCGATTAGCCTGCGCTATCAGGTTAACTTGCCTTTTGCAGGTATTATGTTCTCACCCAACTATGGACAGTCGTACTACGAAATATTTACGTTGGGAAACTGGAACGGGGTGATTAATTTCACTTCCCTACACAACCAGCCATCCCTGCGGCAGATGCTGACTGTTGATTTCCCGGTAGGAAGAGCCAAAATGCGTTTAGCCTATCTCTGGGATGCGCAACAGTCCAAGGTAAATGATATAAAGACGCATACCTATTCGCATGTGTTTATGGTAGGTTTCGTAAAAGAATTGTTTCTCATTCGTGACAAGAAGAAAAAATAAAGTGATAAAGCGATAACATCGTGATAAGGGGATAGAATAATGGGAATAAAAGAAATATATCATAGTAAGTTTAGATGGCTGGGAGTAGCACTCATGATACTGCCTTTGCTATCCAGCTGTATCCGGGAGGAAGAGTTCAACAATTCACCACAGGGAAACTTCGAAGCTTTGTGGAAGATCATTGACGAGCAATACTGTTTCCTGGATTACAAACAAATAGACTGGGATGCCATCCATGATAAATACCAACCTCTCATTACGTCCAACATGGGTAATGACGGATTGTTCCAAGTGCTTGACAGTATGCTGGCGGAACTGAAAGACGGTCATGTGAATCTGTACAGTTCTTCAAATGTGGCCCGTTACTGGGACTGGTATCTGGATTATCCCCGAAACTTCAACGAAGGTATTATCGAACGGCAATATCTCGGAAAGACGTACCGCATCGCTGCCGGCATGAAATATAAGATTCTGGATGACAATATCGGATATATCTATTATGAATCATTCTCCAGTGGTGTCGGTAACGGCAATCTGGATGAGGTACTTTCTTACCTTGCTCCATGTAGTGGCCTGATTCTGGATGTTCGCAACAATGGTGGCGGAAATCTGACCAATTCAGAGCGTATAGCGGCCCGCTTCACTAATGAGAAAGTGTTGACGGGATATATCCAGCATAAGACGGGAAAGGGACACAGTGACTTCTCTGATCCCAAACCCATTTATTTGGAGCCCTCCAATAGCATCCGTTGGCAAAAACCAGTAATGCTTCTCATCAACCGTCACTCTTATAGCGCAACAAATGATTTCGTAAATGCGATGCGCTATTTTCCTAACGTTACTCTGGTAGGTGACAAAACCGGTGGCGGTTCGGGATTACCTTTCTCTTCAGAGCTTCCGAATGGTTGGGGTGTACGTTTCTCCGCCAGCCCCCACCTGGATGCAGACAAACAACATATCGAATTCGGCATTGATCCGGACGAGAAAGTAGATATGGATGAGGATGATACCAAAAGTGATGCCATTATAGAACGGGCACGGGAACTCTTAAAAGTAGTTCAATAAACACTTTCTATGCCAAACTATTTGCCAGAAAGAAAAAACTTTCTATCTTTGCCACCGCTTAACAAGAAAGCCACTGCGGGTGTGGCGTAATTGGCAGCCGCGCCAGACTTAGGATCTGGTGCCGAGAGGCGTGTAGGTTCGAGTCCTATCACCCGCACAGTATTTAAAATACGGTTAAAATGTAAGAAGAGAAAGCCTTTGGAATTAGTTTCCGAAGGCTTTTTCTTTGTTTACAATTCAATACTTCAAGAAATACAGATATTAATTCGGTGACAAATTCGGTGACATCTTTTCTTCCGGCAACTAACTTTTCTACATATCCCGCAATGAGAGCTTCCCTAAATCAAGACTATATTTTTTCAATTCCTTTTCCGCCTCCAATAGACTTGTCACTTTCTCTTCCAGTTTGGTAATGCTATACCGAGATTCATCTCTTTTTATCTCGTAAATGGCAGCCGTCTTATCCAAATCATTCAATGTAATAAGATCGATTTCATTTTCTCCTTTTCGATTCCAGTACATACCAATATCAGTATATAAACCAGATTGCATAAATTTATCACGGAAATAGCGCTCCAGCATACTTCCTGAAAAGACATCATAATCCCGACGGATTATATTTTCCACCAGTTTCAATGCACCGGATTCAATATACCCTTGATAACGATAAATAAAGCGAAACCAAAAAGTAAGGAAGTTATCAGCTATGCAATAGCGTACTTGTTTAGAGTTCTCCTTAGAGAAAATAGGGCGTTTCTTACTTATCAAAGAATAATATTTCTCCAACTTAGCCAAATAGCCGCCAATCTCTGCCTTTCCCAAACGATTTTCAATTTCTCCACGAGTATAGTCTCCGCCGGCTATACATTCTAAGATAGAGAAGTAAATGGAGTAATCCGGTCCAAACTCTTCAATAAGCAAATTCTTCCCTTCATTCAAAAAAGGAGAGTTGGGACGTGCCAACAAACCAATCATTTTATCCTTGGTATATGCCTTATTTGTCATAAACAGATTGACGTACCACGCTACCCCTCCTGTAAATGAATAAAGCGCCAAAAGATCATCGGGATGGTAGGATGGATTGTGATCGGCCAATATCTCCTTCAACACCTCCACCTTGAATGGTTTCAAATGTATCATCTGCCCGGCACGGGAGAAAAGAGGCTCTTTCCGATCTTCAAAAATCTGGTGCATCAACGAATAGATAGAACCACTAACAATAAGGTTCATTCTTGAAGTCCCCTTATTCAAGTCCCACTCTCTTTGTATTTCACTGAAAATAGAGGGGTTAGTACGCTGAAAGTCTTGAAATTCATCAATAATAAGATTAAAGGGACGTTCCCGGGAGATAATAAGCAAGTGACGGAATAACTTGGCAAAAGAAACATAACTGCCAATAGGCAATCCTAACTTATTTTCAGCTTCCTCTACGAAGTCCTGGCAAAGCAAAGTTTCCGCCTTACGCGCAACAAAGAAATAAAGAGTCAGATTTCCTGCGGTACACTGTAGCGCCAATTGGGTTTTTCCAATACGCCTCCGACCGAATAGAACAGTCATTTGCGACTCTTGCAGGGAAGCTTCACGGATATTCTCTAATAATTCTTGTTCTTCTTCACGATCATAGAATTTCATAATAAACTATGCTTTTAATAAATAAATCATCATTATCGCAACAGTCATTACGGTAACATCCATTACGATAATACAAAGATATTATTTTTTGTACTTACACCCAAAAGAAATGCAGGTATCTTTCTAACCTGCTTAATTCATAGTAGGCTAAAGGAATTGTGTTAAAAAACCGGGATTTGAATGACCTCGAAATCTTTTTTTCATTTGCATTGTTCTGATGCAATATATCATTCACATAAAAATTTAATGCAATGAAGAGAAACCTGAACCCTCCTATGAAGAGAGCCCTAAGGCTTAAAAATCTATTCTTGACGGTATGTTTCCTGCTGATAGGCACTGCCGCATTTTCTCAGGAACGGACCATAACCGGTGTCGTTACCGACTCGTTTAAAGAACCGTTGATTGGTGTATCCATTGTGGTACAAGGCACCAATACCGGTGTAGTGACCGGACTGGATGGTGATTATTCAATCCAAGTTCCGCCAAATGCCACCCTTGACTTCTCATACGTAGGCATGGAGAAGCAAAGCATTAAAGTAGGTAACCAAAGCGTCATCAATGTACAGATGAAAGAAGACTCGCAGATGCTTGCCGAAACAGTGGTCATCGGTTACGGTAGCGCCAAGAAGCGTGACCTGACAGGATCTATCACCAACATTAAAGGTGATGAAATTGCCAACAAACCTGTTGCCAACCCACTGTCTGCCCTGCAAGGTAAAGTGGCCGGTGTACAAATCATCAACTCCGGTAAGGCAGGTGCCGACCCGGAAATCCGCGTACGCGGTACAAACTCTATCAATGGTTACAAGCCCTTGTATGTAGTGGACGGACTGTTCAATGACAACATCAACTTCCTGAACCCGCAGGATATCGAGTCAATGGAAATCTTGAAAGACCCTTCCTCACTTGCCATCTTCGGTGTGCGTGGTGCCAATGGTGTAATCATCATCACCACCAAGAAAGCGAAAGAGGGACAGACACGGGTAAACATCAACGGTTCGTTCGGCTTCAAAGCCATTACCAATAAAATTGCAATGGTAGATGCCGATGGTTTCAAACTGCTGTATAACGAACAGTTGAGAAATGAAGGCAATCCGGAATATAATTTCTCCGACTGGACAGGCAACACCAACTGGCAGGACGAAATCTTCCAGACCGGATTCATTACGAACAACAACATCAGCATTACGGGTGCTTCCGACCGGCACAGCTTCTACCTCGGCGCAGGTTATGCCTACGAACAAGGGAACATCAAGCACGAGAAGTACAGCAAAATCACATTAAACATCAGCAATGATTATAAAGTGACGGACAACTTCAAAGTAGGTTTCCAGTTTAACGGCGCACGTATGTTGCCGGCTGATTCAAAGAGTGTTGCCACTGCCCTGCGGGCGGCTCCGGTAGCAGAAGTGTATAATAAAGAATTTGGTTTGTATACCTCCCTCCCCGGCTTCCAGAAAGCGCAGATGAATAATCCGATGGTGGACGTTGAACTGAAGGCAAATACCACAAAAGCAGAGAACTACCGCGGTTCGGGCAACATATACGGGCAATGGGACTTCCTGCAACACTTTCAGTTCAAAGCCATGTTCTCGCTGGATTATGCATCGAACAGCACACGGACTTACACACCGATTATTAAAGTGTATGATGCCAGTGCCGAGGATGACATAGCTACATTGGGCACCGGCAAGACCGGAGTGACTCAGGCTAAAGAGACCGAGATGAAAGTGCAGAGCGACTATCTGTTGACTTATACCAACTCCTGGGGCGACCATAGTCTGACAGCCACCGCCGGTTTTACCACCTATTATAATAAACTCGAAAATCTGAATGCCGGACGCACACAAGGCGTAGGACTGGTCATTCCGGACAATCCGGACAAATGGTATGTAAGTATCGGCGATGCCGCCACTGCAACCAACGGTAGTACACAATGGGAACGTTCTACAGTATCTGTACTGGCACGTATTCTCTATAACTATAAAGGCAAATACCTGTTCAACGGCTCCTACCGCCGCGACGGTTCTTCCGCTTTCTCTTATACAGGAAACCAATGGCAGAATTTCTACTCCGTAGGTCTGGGTTGGTTGATGAGCGAAGAGGAATGGATGAAAGGTATCGAATGGCTGGATATGTTGAAACTGAAAGGATCATGGGGTACCCTGGGTAACCAAAACCTGGATAGAGCCTATCCGGCAGAGCCTTTGCTGAGCAATGCCTATTCCGCAGTATTCGGTACTCCGTCCGCCATTTATCCGGGCTATCAGCTTGCCTATCTCCCTAACCCGAACCTGCGTTGGGAAAAAGTAGAAGCATGGGAAGTAGGTGCCGAAGCCAACTTCTTCCGCAACCGTCTGCACTTTGAAGGTGTATATTACAAGAAGAAAACTAAGGACCTGCTGGCAGAAGTTCCCGGTATCTCAGGAACCGTGCCGGGCATCGGTAACCTGGGATCTATCGAAAACCTGGGTGTGGAACTTGCACTGAGCTGGCGCGACCAGATCGGCGACTGGAATTATAACGTCGGGGCCAACCTGACTACAATTAAGAACAAGGTATTAAGCCTTGTACAGGATGGATACTCCATCATTGCCGGAGATAAGAGCCAAAGTTATACAATGGCAGGTTATCCTATCGGCTACTTCTATGGTTACAAAGTAGAAGGTGTTTACCAGACTCAGGAAGAGATTAACAGTTCACCGAAAAATACGCTTGCAACCGTCACTCCGGGTGACTTGAAGTTTAAAGATGTGAACGGTGACGGTGAAATCACCACCGCCGACCGTACCATGATTGGTGACCCGACTCCTAATGTTACTTATGGCATCACTCTCGGAGTAGGTTATAAAAACTGGGAGTTGGCAGTAGATATGATGGGACAAGGCGGTAACCAGATTTACCGTACCTGGGATAACTACAACTGGAGCCAGTTCAACTTCATGGCACAACGCATGGATCGTTGGCATGGAGAGGGTACCAGCAATACCCAGCCGTTGCTGAACACGAAGCATACCATCAACAATATGAATTCCGAATATTATATAGAAGACGGCTCGTTCTTCCGCATCCGCAACGTATCACTGGCTTACAACTTTGATAAGGCGCTGATTTCCAAGATCGGTATGCAGGCATTGAAACTTTATGTGAATATCCAAAACCTGAAAACATGGAAGCATAACACCGGATATACGCCTGAACTGGGTGGCTCGGCCATCGCCTTCGGGGTAGACGACGGAAGTTATCCGATGCCGGCGATTTATACGTTTGGATTCAACTTAACGTTCTAAAGGAAATAAATACAACAGAGTATCCCAATTCTCCTCCTCCGAGGAGGAGGGGAATTAAGATAGTATTATAATAACCATAATAACCAAAGAATATGAAGATAAAGAAATATATCCTATCCCTGTTGATTGGTGCAACCGCCCTCTCATTCAGTTCTTGTAATGACTTCCTGGACCGCGACCCGCTGGGACAGTTCACGGAAGACGACAATCCTAACGCCCTTGTAGGCGGAAAGATATTCAACGTTTACTACCTGATGCGTTCGTATGACATCACCGCAGGTATTCCCGCTTTCATGGTGCACATGGTGCGCAGCGAGGATTCCGAGAAAGGTAGTGATGCCGGTGACGGTGGCAATGAAGCTGCCATGTGGGATGATTTCGAGTACACAGCCTCCAATGGTCCGCTAGGCGCCTACTGGGGTCAGAACTACAAAATCATCTACCAATGTAATGAAATCTTAGACGACATCGCCAACAGCGATCATAAGGACGACACCGAATCCATCCGCAACCGTGGTGAAGCCCTCTTCTTCCGTGCCTACTGCTACTTTAACCTGGTACGTGCCTTTGGCGAAGTACCTTTGGTGACTATCAAAGTAGTGGAAGCCTCCGACGCCAACGTCCCCAAGACCACTGCCGAAAAGATATACGAACAGATTGACAAAGACCTGACCGAGGCCGAAAAGTGTCTGCCCTTGAGATGGGATAGCGACTACACGGGACGACTCACCTGGGGTGCCGCACGTTCCCTGCACGCACGCACCTACATGATGCGTAACGATTGGGACAATATGTATACAGCCTCTACCGAAGTAATCAACTCCGGCATTTATAACCTGAATACTCCGGTAGATAAAGTCTTCACCGTAGAAGGTGAGAACTGTGGTGAAAGTATCTTCGAACTGCAATGTGAAGCCACCGATGCCATGAAAGAAGATGGTAGTATCGGCAGCCAATTCTGCCAAGTACAGGGTGTGCGCGGAGCAGGCGATTGGGATTTGGGATGGGGCTGGCACATGGCCACCACCCTGATGGGTAAAGCTTACGAACCGGGCGATCCGCGTAAAGATGCGACGCTACTCTATTTCCGCCGTAGCGATGAAGAGCCCATCACTCCGGAGAATACGAACAAGCCTTATGGTGAATCGCCCGTATCCACCGCCATGGGTGCTTACTTCAATAAGAAAGCGTACACCGACCCAACCCTACGCCGCAAGTATACCCGCATGGGATTTTGGGTAAATATCCGTTTGATCCGCTATCCGGATGTCTTGTTGATGGCTGCTGAATCTGCCAATGAGAAAGGTTTGATGGGTGAGGCAAGCGGTTATCTGGAACAGGTACGTGCACATGCTCGCGGCACACTGACCAATGTACTGCCCAAAGTGGAATCTCTGGATCAGAGTGTATTGCGTGAA
>OGXH01002048.1_pt1 | contig 14354 bp, 4 predicted proteins | sample 1576241 | NCBI WGS metagenome assembly OGXH01 (sample SAMEA3541529, study PRJEB24748) | human gut metagenome | biome: human gut; feature: human-associated habitat; material: faeces | place: China | collected 2012
GGACACGTCCCAGACGTCCTACAACACCCATCATATCCGGTGTAGCAACTACAACGTCGAAGTCAAGCCATCCCTCGTTCTGAATCTTCGGGATCAGTTCGTCTCCTCCAACAAAGTCAGCGCCTGCTGCTTTTGCTTCCTCTGCCTTAGCGTCCTTAGCGAACACAAGGATGCGAACCTTCTTACCTGTTCCGTGTGGAAGAACTACAGCACCACGGATCTGCTGATCAGCGTGACGTCCGTCACAACCTGTTCTGATATGAGCCTCGATTGTCTCGTCAAACTTTGCTGTTGCTGCTTTTTTCACTAATGCTACCGCTTCTTCTTTTTCGTAGAGGTTTCCTCTCTCGATCAGTTTTGCAGCTTCGATATATTTCTTTCCTCGTTTCATTTTACAATAACCTCCTTGTGGTATTGGCGGGAACTTGCCCCTCCCACTTTATGAATTTACTAAACAATTGAACTCTCAGCGCTCTCTCCCCCGAGGACACCGGAAAAGGTCGGCTGATTGTATCCTACAATATAATCTTTATATGATCCGGATTAGTCTTCTACAACTACACCCATGGAACGGCATGTTCCAGCGATCATGCTCTCAGCAGCCTCTACGGATGCTGCGTTCAGGTCTGGCATCTTCATTTCAGCGATTTCTCTAACCTGAGCTTTTGTGATTGTAGCAACTTTTGTCTTGTTCGGTACACCAGAACCGGACTGAATCTTACAAGCTTTCTTAATAAGAACTGCTGCCGGTGGTGTCTTTGTGATGAAGCTGAAGCTTCTATCATTGTAAACTGTGATAACTACAGGGATGATCAAATCACCTTGATCTGCAGTTTTAGCATTGAATTGTTTTGTAAATTCAACAATGTTTACACCATGTTGACCAAGAGCTGGACCAACCGGTGGTGCTGGAGTTGCCTTTCCAGCTGGAATCTGTAATTTAATATAACCTTGTACTTTTTTTGCCATTTTGTGTACCTCCTTGTGGTATTCGCGGGGATTTCCCTCCCACTTTTACTTGTTACATTTTTTTCACTTCTGAGAAACTTATTTCTACTGGCGTTTCACGACCAAACAATTCTACATTGATTACAAGACTTTGTTTTTGAGCATTCACTTCCTGGATTACTCCAACCGTATCTTTCCATGCTCCCTTGGTAACTTTTACAACCTCACCAATCTCAAAGTCTACAACAATATCTGCATCCATAATTCCAAGAGCATCAATCTCAGCCTCTGTAAGCGGAACCGGTTTAGACCCCGGACCTACAAATCCCGTTACCCCTCTGGTATTTCTTACAACATACCAGGTGTCATCATTCATAATCATATGAATCATCACGTATCCAGGGAACATTTTTTTCTGAGCTGCTTTCTGCGTTCCGTTTTTCATCTCAACAACTTCCAGCATAGGAACTCTTACTTCTAAGATCTGATCCTCAAGGTGTCTGTTTTCAATTGTCTTATCAATGTTTGCTTTTACTTTGTTTTCATACCCAGAATAAGTATGAACTACATACCATTTTGCTTCTGACATAAAATCACCTTTCATAATTGCTGGCAGCCATTACTTCACTAAGAAGTCGACACCATATTTTACAATGACATCAACAACCGCAATAATTGCTCCTAATACTATCGAGCACGCCGTAACTGCCACAGTCTGCTTAGCAAGTGTTTTTTTATCCGGCCAAATGATCTTTTTAAATTCTGCTTTAAGACCTTTGAACCAGCTTGTCTTTTTGGCTTTCTCTTTTTTTTCAGCCATTCCGTTCACTTCCTTTCCACAAACTATTTTGTTTCTTTGTGCATTGTGTGTGATTTGCAGAACTTACAATATTTTTTTGTTTCCATACGTTCCGGATGAGTTTTCTTATCCTTTGTCATATTGTAGTTACGCTGTTTACATTCTGTACATTCCAATGTGATTCTTGTGCGCACAACTTCCACCTCGCTTTATTTATTTCTTTTACGTGTTACATGGCAGTTTGCGAGACTGCCCAATTTTAGGCATAAAAAAAAGACCTACTTCCATTCGCTAGTACAGTTTACCATACCAGCGAATGGGCGTCAAGTCTTATTTTTTCATATCGATTTTCTCAATATACCGATTTATTTTTTATTTTTTTCTTTTTTTGCTGATAATCACACCAACAATTGCACCGATTGCAAGAACTGCTACAACAACGATTCCTACAACTGCACCTGTCGACATGTTATCTCCTGTTTTTGCAGCCTTCTGATCTGATTTTTTATCCTCTGAAGGCTTTTTGTCCGGCTCGTCTTTCGCTTTCAGGTTATCCTTTGCAACCTTCAAATCTTTTGCCGCTTTATCTACTGCCGCCTGATCTGCATTCTCATCGTTAAATACTGCCAATGCTTTGTCGTATGCTTTTTGCACTGCCTCTGCACTTTCTGCTGTATACAATGAGAAATCAAGTTTTTCTGTCTCTTTCAGCAAGTCTTCCAAAGCATCCTTATTCGGAATCAGTCTCAAAGCAAAGATTGCCTGCTGCAAGCTTGTATACGCACTGTCAACTTCCTTCTGAGTCGCTTTCGGATTGTCATATACTGTCTTCGCTCCTGCGAGGGCTGCTTTCAATCCTTCTACTGTGACAGGTGTATACTTTGTAAGGTCATAGCCTTCTGCCTTTTTAATCATTTCGAGAAGCTTCGCTTTATCAACTTCCACTACAACTTCATCCTTCAAACCTTCAATTGCCGCCTTCAGTTCTGCAACCATTGCGTCCAATTCTTCCTGAAGTACATTTCCTGATGCAAGCAGTTTTTCTGCTTTTGCAATCGCTGTATTCAATACTGCTACAGATTCCTCTGTTTTTCCTTCTGTAGATGTGTTCTTCGCAAGATCCAATGTTACCTTAAGGTCTGTCGGATTTCCGATAAATCCAAGAAGATGTACTTTGCCAAGAAGTAATTCGTAAGCTGCATCTACCTGTTCCTGTGTGGCAGCTGTATCTGCATTTACTGCCTCAGCATCTGCGAGCGCTTTCTCAAATGCTTCTTTTACAGCATCTACAACCCACTGATATTCTTCTTGTTCTTTTTGGCTGTTTGCGTATTCAATCAATGCAGTCAAGTTTGATTTATCTGCCTTTTCAGGCTCTTCATTTTTCTCAAACACCGCATATACTGTCATGTCTGCATTTACCACTGTGTCTTTTGTCACTGCTTCGCCTGTTCCGTCTGCTTTTGTATTCCAGCCTACGAATGTGTATCCGTCTTTTGTCGGATTAGCCGGAAGTTTATCGCCGATTGCACTTCCCTCTTCCACTACAACTTCTTGTGTTGTTCCATCTACATTGAATGTAACTGTGAACTGTGCTGCATTTTCTTTGAACACTGCATATACTGTCATATCTTCACTCACTACAGTATCTTTTGTCACTGCATCACCTGTTCCATCTGCTTTTGTGTTCCATCCTGTAAATGTATAACCTTCTTTTGTTGGGTCTGCCGGAAGTTTATCGCCAATTGCTTTTCCTTCCTCTACTTTTACAACCTGAGTTGTTCCGTCAATATTAAATGTTACAGAGAATTCCTTCGGTGTCGGATCCGGTGTCTCAGTCGTCTGAACTTCCACTCGAACTTCAGCTGCACTCATAAATTTGTTCATCTGATTTCCAACGCCATATGTTTCTACACCTACTAAACGGATAAATTTCGTTGTTGTAGGAGTTTTTAATACTGCCTCTTTTGCTCCGTCTTCTACCGGCCATTCACCTTCAGAAACAGACTTCCATGTTTCTCCGTCATCACTGCACTCTACACGGTATTTTGTTACTGTTCCATTCTTTTCTCCACCGGATGTGCTATTTCCATTCTTCGGAGTGTAGATGAATTTTGTTATTGTCTGTGGCTCATCTAATTCCAGCTGGAACCAGCGATCTTTTTCTGCAAGTGTTCCACCTACCGGATTCCATGATGAATGCCACCATGTTCCCATGTTATCATCCAATGCTTTTTCAGGTCCAAAGTTTGCCTGTACACTTCCTGCCGTTGCAGTTGTCTTGCCTGGATCATAAATCTCTGTGTCTCCCGGTTCTGGTTCCGGATCTACTGCTACGTCTGCTGTTCTGACACGAAGTTCGGCTGCTGACATATGAGCATCCACTCCACTGTCTGCATATGTATGAACACCTGTCAAGCGTACATATTTTGCCTGTACCGGTTCATCAAATAATGCAATCTGCCAATCTGCGTTATCTTTATCCCATGTACCTGTAGAAACCGTCTTCCAAGCAGAACCATCCATACTGTACTCTACTTTGTACTCTGTGACTGCACCATTCTTAGAGTTACCCTGTCTTCTTAAGTAGCGAAGTCCATCTAAGGTCGGATAATCTTCTCCCTCTTTTGGTTGCATTTCTAATGTAATCGCACGTTTTACAACATTTGTCGCTTCATTTGTATTCCAATTTGTATGCCAATATGTAGCCGTATTATTATCTAATACAAATTTTGCAGGACCTTCATTTCCTGATGCCGGATTTAATTCACTTGCAGCCGTTACTGACATCTGCGCTATCGGATAATCACGGCTGTCATCTCCCGGAAGGATTGATTCTTCCTCGTCAAGTCTAACTTCGAATCTATTTCTTACATTGTGATCCTCTGATTCCATAATCATGCGAATCACGTTGTCTTTTACCGGCAATACAGTCAACGCTGCATTGTCTGCTGTTTTTGCTTCCACTTTACTTGCATCCGTCTCCGGTGTAGAATAGCTGCTCAATGAAAGCGCTGCTTCCGGAATTGCCTTTCCGGCAATTTTTACTTCTGCAAGTTTTGCAGTTGTATTTGTTGTAAATGTACCGACTGCTTTCTTCAACTCAATCTCTGTAATACCAACACACTGTTTGTCTGCAGGACTTACCACCTTGAATTTCACAAATGTCGCTGTCGTAGGTGCAATCTCATATGTGTATGCTTTCACACGATTGTTTTCTGTTCCAATTGTCTCTTTCGCTTCTACTTTAGTCCAATCATCTTTTCCTGTCTCTGAAACATAGATCTCTGTTGTTCCGGCTGCCGGGAACTGCATCGCTCCATTGTCTCTTGAGAAGTGGATTACAATCTGACCGATTCTCTGCTGTGTATCATACTCAAATGTGATTTCCGCATCTTTGTCGCCTTTTTTAGTACTGTTTGCCCAGTTACTCCAGCAGTCTTCATTCGGTCCACCATCACTGTTATTACCGATTGTTGTGCTTCCATTCTTGATTGCATCTAATGTATCAGATTGATCTTCTTGTGCAATATCCTGTGTCAATTTTGCTGCTCCGGAAACGCTGTCACCAATCTCAATTTTCTCTTCTGCCACACGAACAGTTGCTGTTACATCTAATTTACTTCCGAATACATCTGCAGTTCCGTTTACCGTCACAATCTCTCCCGGTTTTGCATATGCAGACGCATCTTTTGTCTCCCATGTCACAGGGAATGCTGCGGAAAGAATTGTTCCATCCGGCATAACAGCCTGTCTCGAAGTTGGAAGCGTTGGTTTTGTATTCTGAGAAGTTGTTGTCGAATAGTTTAACAGCGCTGCCACTTCATCAATCATATTGACTACGACAGAGACGTTGCATCCCTCTGCAGTTCCACCTGCAACAAAGCTTCCCGCTTTGTTTGTCTGATCTTCTGTAATCTCTCCCCATTTCACATCAACCTCTTTTGATGTTCCATCGGAGTAATTTGCTTTGATTTTAGCCGGAAGTACCGGTTTTTCTCCAGTCTTCACATAGAATACTCTTGAATACTCAAAGCTTTCAATATGTGTTTCTTCTGCTTCCTCAGAAGCTTTTGCTGTCACTTTCACAGTTGCAGATTCCAAATCTTTTGAACTTGCAGTCACACTGATTTCTCCTGCCTTGTCAGTTGCTTGAACAATTGCAACCAATGAACCATTGTATGCATTGCGATTGTCATCCTGATATGACTGGTGGTCTGCCTGTTTACCATTATCAACACCTACCAGCGTACCGCCTTTGACATCGAATTTCACATTGTTCTTTGCATTTGGAACAATATTTCCGTCTTTATCTGTCACATCTACTGTCACATATACAAGATCTTTTCCATCTGCTGTGATTTCTTTTCTGTCAGCTGTCGCTTTTAATTTCTTAGCTTCTCCTGTTGTTTTTACAACAGAGCGACCTTCTGTCTTTTCAATCACTTCGCCTTTTTCATTATAAGCAACGGCTTCCAATGTTCCCTCCTCATACGGAACATCGAATGTCATATACATACTTGTGTGTCCACTCTTTCCTTTTACAGTCTGATATGTATATCCTGCATCCGTTGTCTTCTTCTCAAACTCCTGTGTACCGACTACTTTGTCATTTAATTTTAATTCTACCTTCGCTGCATCAGAATATACAACAACCTCCACTTTTCCACTGCTGTCTTTCATCAAACTGTCTTCATTCCAAGTTGGAAGGACGTGTAATGTGTTCACATCCTCGTTCCACTGGCTTTGATAGAAGTAATAGCTGTCTTTTGGAAGTCCTGCCGTATCCACAATACCGAAGTAAGAGTTTTTCGGTGACGGCCAAGAAGTTGCTGCTCCAGGTCCTGTACCATTCGCAGGCGTTGGCTCTCCGAGATAGTCAAATCCGGTCCATACATACTCACCTGCCACAAAGTCTCTTGTGATAACATCATACCACGCAGAACTTGCAACAGCTCCCCAACCAACCGCTGACTTATCATAGGAAGTCAATTGTTTTTCTGAGTCAAGCTTATTGCTTTGTTTTGTTGTATAAACGCCACGGCTATTTACTGCTGATGCAGTCTCAGAACCATATAAATTCCATTTTGGATAGGTTCTATGCAAACTATCGTAACTATCCCCTTTTGAATAGTTTGTTCCAGATGCTCCACCTACTTCTGTCAACTGGTTGGCAATCTGAATATGCTCATTATTCGCATTCCCAACTGCACCTTTAACAGCATTACTTCCAATTGTAAGAATTCTTGTGTCATCGACTTCTTTTGTCCATTGAATCAATTCTGCTGCTTTTTCATCATATCCGCTTCCACCGGCTCCCTCCTGAATCTCATTTCCGAGAGACCACATAATGATAGCCGGGTCGTTCTGTCCTCTTCCGACAGTTGCTTTCAAATCAAACTCTGCCCATGTCATATTTTCTTCTGCACCGAGAATCTGATTTCCTTCTTCGATCGTCTTATTAAACCAAGTTGCATAATCGTTAGAGTTTGTATTTTTGTGGAACATCCAACCGTCAAAGAACTCATCGATTACAATCATTCCTTTTTCATTGCAGACATCAATCAACGCAGATGCTGCCGGGTTGTGTGTCACACGGATAGAGTTACATCCCATTTCCTTCAGAATTTCCACCTGACGTTCAATAGCGCGTCTGTTCGCTTCAGCTCCTAATGCTCCCTGATCATGGTGCATACATACACCTTTCAGTTTCACATTTTTGCCGTTTAATGAAAATCCTTTTTCTGTATCAAATGAGAAATATCTAAATCCATATTCTGTCTCATATGTGTCTACTACATCCTCTCCAACCTTCACTTCTGTGCGGACTGTATAGAGATTCGGGCTTTCCGGGCTCCACATTTTCGCGTCTTTCACGTTCATTGTAGCTTCCACGTCAACGCTCTGCCCAGCTGCCACTGTCTTACTTTCTGTAGTAACCTCTCCTACTTTTGTATCTTTTCCTTTTTCAAACATTGTATGAGTCACTGTAACTGCCTTTTCTGCATCAGACTCATTCAAAACTGTTGTCTTAATATTTGTATTTTGGTTGCCTTTAGCTAAATCCGGAGTCTCAACCTTCACTCCATTCAAATCCACATGTACTTTATCTGTTGTTGTCAAATATACACTTCTGTAGATACCACTTCCTGAATACCAACGGCTGGATGGTGTCTTGTGATCTACTTTTACTGCGATTGTGTTGACCTCTCCAACCTTCACATAATCTGTGATATCAAACGAAAATGGTGTATATCCATATGGATGCGTACCTACCTCATGACCATTTACATAAACGGTTGCATTCATATAAACGCCATCAAAATCAAGTCTTACCTCTTTTCCTTCCATTGCTTTATCGAGCGTAAAGTTCTTGCGATACCATCCTGTTCCGCCTAAAAGATAAGCACTCTCAGCTTCTCCTGACTGTGTGTATTCCTGCTCGATACTGTAATCGTGAGGCAATGACAATTGTCTCCACTGTGAGTCATCAAACGTCGGCTGTTCCGCACCTGATGCATCACCAAAATAAAATCTCCAGTTGTCATCAAAATTCTGAGAACGTTCTGTCTTGCTTCCATACTGGTTCACATAAACAGTTTCTTTTTCAGAACTCATCTGTGTGTTCGAATCCGAACGCATAACAGCTGATTGGTCCGCTGCAAATACAGCAGTAGGGAGTCCCATACCCTGAACTGTGAGCATTGTCGCCATAGCAACTGCTCCAATACGTGATATTTTCCTTTTCTTCATTTTCTTCTTCCTTTCCTGCCCTTCGGCATAACATATAGATACGAATTGATATCTTTTTTAATTATAGTACCTTTTAACCGTCAGTGTCAATTTCAAAAACCGCTTTCTTGTATCTTTTAACCAAACAAACCGTTCCCTCTCTTCTTTTTATAGTAAACTATAACCATCACATATCGACCAACCAAAACATAAAAAAGAGAGCCGCAAATACTTAACGTATCCACCGCTCTCTTTTTCACAAATTTCAAACATTCAAATCAATGTTCCATTGTTTTATTTTTTTCTTTTTTTGCTAATAATCACACCAACAATCACTCCGATTGCAAGAACTGCTACGACAACAATCCCCACAATTGCACCTGTCGACATATTATCACCTGTTTTTGCAGGTTTCTGCTGTGGCTTTTGCCCTGGTTTTTCTTCCGGTTTTGGATCAGGTGCTGCTGTTCCAGCTTTTTCCAATCCTTCAACCGCCTTAGCTACCGCATCAACTGCTGCCTGAAGATCTTCTTTTGAAATATCTTCATCAGCAAGCGCCGCTTTTAAGTCATCCATAGCCTCAGCATAAACCTTCCAGCTGTCTGCTGTGTAATCGTCTTTTTCATAATACGCGAGACAGTCATCATAGTATTTCTGTGCTGCAGCTTTATCGACATTTTCCGGAACAGACGGCTCTTCTTTTTCGACCAAAGCTTCCCGAGCAGCTTTCAGCGCTTTACATGCCTCATCTACTTCTGCCTGTGTTGCATCTGCGTTTCTGCTTACAGTGTAAGCATCTGCCAACTCCTGCGCAAATACTTTCCAGCTGTCTGCTGTATAGTCATCCTTATTCAAAGCTTCTGCCGCTTTAATCGTTTTATCAAGCTCTGTCTTATTTGCTTTCTTCACAAGCGCTTCCATAGCTTCATTCAATCCATCTGTTGCCGCTTTCACAGAAGCCTGTGATACATTTTCATCTTTTTGAACTGCTGCTGCAGCTTCCAACGCTTTTTCAAATGCTTCCCATGAACCTGTAGTGTAATCAGCTTCATTTAATTTACCAGCCGCTTCCATCGCTTTGTTCAATTCTGTCTTATCTGCTTTCTTCACAAGCGCACCCTTTGCTGCTTCTAACGCTGCAAGTGCTTCATTTACATCTGTCTGTGTCGCTTTTTCATCTTTTTCAACTGCTTTTGCAGCGTCCAATGCTTCTTTAAATGCTTTCCAGCTGTTTGGTGTAAACTCTGCTTCCTTCATTTCACCTGCCGCTTCGATAGCTTCCTGTAAAGCTGTCTTATCTACTTTTTCAGGCTCCTCACCTTTTGCTACACGAACACGAAGCTCTGCAATTGCCATATCGGACGTCTTCACTTCACCGTTAGACATTGTCTCAACACCTGTGATACGCACATATTTTGCTTCTGTTGGCTCTGTAAAGTCTGCTGTCAGCCATCCATCTTTTGGCTCCCAGCTGCCTTCAGCAACTTTTGTCCACTCTTCGTTGTCCATGCTGACTTCCACTTTGTATTTGCTGATAAATCCATTTTGATCGCCCTGTGTTAAGTTCGTTCCCTCATATCTTGGGTAATAACGAAGCTGATCTAATGTAGCTGCTTCTTTCAATTCCATTGTGAACCACAACTGGTCTGCTGTAGACGCCGGGTTCCATGATGAATGCCACCATGTATTTGTTTTTCCGTCAAATGCTTTTTCCACACCGTTTCCAGGCTGTGTACTTCCTGCTGTTCCTGTAATCATTCCTACCGGATAGTCTTCTCCCGGTTTCACTTCCGGCTCTTCCGGATCCGGAGGTGTCACTTCTTTTTCAGAAACAACACGGAACTCCGCTGTTGTCATATGCAAATCTCGTCCAGCTTCTGCAATTGTATGAACACCAATCAAACGAACCTGTTTTGCCTCTACTGCTGGGAATGTTACTAACTTCCAGCCAGTTGTTGGGTTATCCCATGTGCCGCTTGCCAAATCTTCCCATTTACCGTCATCTGTCGCACGGTACTGTACTTTGTATTCTGTAACATGTCCATTATTTCCATTTCTTGGTAAATAACGGATTGCACTCACTTCTGTTGGTTCATCTAAGCTTACACCAATCCAACGCTTGTTAATATCCTGTCCTTCTGTCGTGCTCCAGTTTGTATGCCAGTATGTATTTGCTTTTCCGTCTAATACAAAATCATCTGGACCCTCATTTGTAGTTCCCGGTAAGTATTGGCTTCCTGAAATCGCCGTCAGCTTATCTACCGGATAGTCTTTGCTGTCGTCGTCCGGAGACATTGGTTTCTCCTGCTCCAAATAGATAACAAATGTATTTTTTGTTCTATGGTCTTCAGACTCTATCAAAATACGAATCTGTTTGTTATGTACCGGTAATACCGTTACTGCCGCATTATCTGCTCCAGCTGCTGTCACGGTAGCTGTTTTGTCTAATGTGTAATATGCATTTTCTGCAAGCTCTTCTGCTGTCAATGCTTTTCCATTCACTTCAAGAGAAGCAAGTTTTGCTGTTGTGTTTGTCTTATAAGAACCAACTGCTTTTTTGATTTCAATCTCCGTGATACCGGTACATGGCTTGTGACCAGTCGTCAATACCTCATCACTGTTTGTAACTGCAACCTTGAACAATGTAGCTCCAACCGGATTGAACTTATATGTATATGCTTTCACACGACCATTCTCTTCTCCAATTCTTTCTTCTGCTACAACTTCCTGCCAGTCATCACCGTCATTTGCTTTCACATAAAGCTTTGTTGTTCCTGCCTTTGGATAACGTGCAGATGCACTGTCTTTAAAGAAATGAACTGTCACTTCTCCAATTACTTGTTGTGTAGCATATTGGAATGTAATTTCCGCAGTGTTATCTCCGGCTTGAGAATTTTTATAATTACTCCACGCTGTTGGATTTGGTCCGCCGCTTGTGTTGTCTGCAATTGCAGTTTTTCCATCCCAAACTGCATCCAGCGTATCGGACTGCTTATCTTTTTCAATATCCTGTGTCAGCTGAGAAGGATTATCTACTGACCCAACAATCTCATACGTCTCTTCTTGTACACGAATCGATGCTGTAACTTCCATTGCAGTTCCCAAAACATTCGACGTACCATTAACTGTAACAATTCCAGGCTCGTCATATTTGGTCTTGTCTACTTTTCCCCAAGTTACAGGGAATGATACATTTAAGACTGTTCCATCCTGTGCAATTGCAGGTCGTGTTGTCGGAAGATTCAGTTCCGTTCCCTTCGGTGTTGTTGCAGAATAATTCATTAAACCACCTAATTGGTCAATGACATTTACTGTAACAGAAACTTTATATTTTCCATCTACGAGACCATTCACAACAAAGCTTCCTGTTGTCTCCTTAATTTCATCCCATTTTACCGGTAAGTCTTTCTCTGTTCCGTCTTTAAAACGAGTTTTGATTGTCTCCGGCAATTGTACTTTACTGCCTGCTTTTACATAATAGTGTTTTGACATGTAGAAGCTGTCCACCTGAGTTTTATCTACAGTTCCGTCTTCCACCTCTGTTGTCGTAATCTCAACAGTATCCAACGTCAATCCGTCAGCTTCTGCTTTTACCGTAATCTTTCCTGCATCTTTTGTTGATTGCACGATTGCAACAAGAGAACCATTGTACGCATCACGGTTGTCATCCTGATATGACTGATGGTCTGCCTGTTTTCCGTTGTCCACACCAACTAAAGTACCTGCGCCTTCCACAGTAAATCTCACGTTGTTGTCTGCATCTGGTACAATATTTCCATTTGCGTCTGTTACATCCACCGTGATATAAGAAAGATCTTTTCCATCTGCCTTAATACTGTTGCGGTCTACTGTTGCATCTAATTTAGTCGCTTTATCAGTTGTCGTCACTGAAGAACGTCCCTGTGTATTTTTAATCTCATTTCCATCTTTATCGTAGGCAACTGCTTTTAATGTTCCTTTCTCATATGGAACACTAAATGTCATATACATGCTTTCATGTCCAGTTTTACCCTTGACCGTTTGATACTTATAGCCCGCTCCTGTTGTATGTTCTTCAAATGTCTGCTCAGCAATTTCCTTATCATTCAAAAATAACTTCACTTTTGCCGCATCTGAATAGACAACAACTTCAACATTGCCATTTTCATCTTTCATAAGGCTGTCTTCATTCCAAGTCGGAAGAACATGCAATGTATTTACTTCATCATTCCACTGACTTTGATAGAAGTAATAGCTGTCTTTTGGCAATCCTGCTGTATCCACGATTCCGAAATAAGAGTTTTTCGGAGATGGCCATGAAGTTGCAGCTCCTGCATTGATTTTATTTGCCGGTGTCGGTTCTCCAATATAGTCAAATCCAGTCCACACATACTCGCCGGCAACAAAGTCTCTTGTGATCACATCATACCAAGCTTCACTTGCCAAAGCTCCCCAATTTACCTTTGATTTATCATACGAGGTAAGCTGTTTATCCTGATCCAATGCTGCATTCGCTTTTGTAGTATATACTCCACGACTATTTACAGCAGATGCTGTCTCAGAACCATATAAGAACCATTCCGGATATGTACTGTGTAACGCATCATAATTTGATCCGCCAGAATAGTTTGTTCCTGACATACCGCCAATCTTTGTCAAATCGTTCGCAATCTTAATATGCTCATTATCTGCTTGCCCAATAGCGCCTTTCACTCGGTTGCTTCCGATTGTCAATGGTTTAGATGTATCTATCTCTTGCGCCCATTTGATCAGATTCTTTGAAATCTCGTAATAACCACCTTCGCTGGCACCTTCGCTGATTTCATTACCAAGTGACCACATGATAATAGACGGATCATTTTTCCCCTGATTTAATGTCGATTTCAAATCAAACTCAGCCCATGTCATATCTGATTTGCCATCTAAGATTTTATTTTCATCTCCAATTGTTTGATTAAACCACTTCGCATAATCATTCACATTACCATTCTTAGCCTTGTGCCATCCATCAAACAATTCATTAATAACTAAGATACCTTTTTCGTTACATACTTCAATTAGCTCTTCTGCCGCTGGGTTATGTGTCACACGGATAGAATTACATCCCATCTCCTGCAGAATCTCTACCTGACGCTCAATTGCACGTTTCTGCGCTTCTGCACCGAGCGCTCCCTGATCGTGGTGCATACATACACCCTGTAATTTTACCTTTTCTCCATTGAGAGAAAATCCTGTCTTCGTATCAAGTTCTGTATAACGGAAACCGTAATCTGTGTCATAAGTGTCAACTACTTTATCATTCACTTTCACTTCTGTTGTCACTGTATAGAGATGTGCATTCTTTTCGCCAAGCCCCCATAATTTCGGCTGATTTACTTTTAAATTCGCCTTAATGTCAGCTGTCTTTCCTGCTTCCACAGACTGTCTCTCTGTAGTCACTGTCGCAACTGCATCTTTTTTCCCTTTTTCACGCAAAGTGTGAACAAGTGTAATCTCTTTTGCCTCTTTTTCTTCATTTGCAACCGTTGTCACAATGTCCATATTGACATCGCCATCTTTTTCTTTTGCAAGATTCGGCGTCGCAATCTTTGTTCCGTTCAAATCCACATGAACTTTATCCATCACAGTGAGATCCACACTGCGATAAATACCACTTCCCGAATACCAACGGCTTGAAGGTGTCTGATGATCCACTTTCACAGTGATCACATTCTCTTCTCCTGCTTTCACATAGTCTGTGATATCAAAAGAAAATGGAGTGTATCCGTAAGGATGTGTACCTAACTGAGTTCCATTTACCCATACGGTCGCATTCATATAAACGCCGCCAAAGTCAAGTCGGATTTCCTTATCTTTCATATCCTCTGTTAATGTAAAATGCTTTCGATACCAGCCT
>OGXH01002055.1_pt1 | contig 14328 bp, 13 predicted proteins | sample 1576241 | NCBI WGS metagenome assembly OGXH01 (sample SAMEA3541529, study PRJEB24748) | human gut metagenome | biome: human gut; feature: human-associated habitat; material: faeces | place: China | collected 2012
GTATGGCATCCATCGGGCCTTCCGGCCCTCGGTGCCAAGGGTTGTGTTCGCTGCCGCTCAGGGGGCATGCATGCGGCTTCGCCGCAAAGGGGCGCCGCTGGCGCGGCAGGTTATGGCCTGCTGGCGCAGGCAGGTTGTGTAGAAAGGTTGCGTCGCTTCGCTCAGGGTGGTGGTGGGCGGCTTCGCCGCCAGTATGTATAAAACCGTACAACCGCTCTGGCGGGCGGGGGGGAAAAAAACAAGCAAACCGCCCTTACGGATCGGTCGGGCGATTCTAAGGAAGGTCCTTTTATGTGCAGGTTAAGGACCAACTTCGCCCGACTTGGAGACCCTCTGCAGGGTCTCCACATAGGAAATGCACCCCTTCTGCCGCCTGCTGCGGTACTTCCCCCGGAGGGGGAAGTTTGCTCTCCACTTCCCTTAGTGCTAACTTAAGTCGCTCATTCTATAGCGCCGCTAAAATCTCCCCCTTCGGGGGAGACGTCGCCTCAGGCGAAAGAAGGGGTGCATTTCCATCGAGCGAAGCGAGGTTGGCCTGTTTTCCCATCGCGCCAAGGGCGCGGTTGTATGGTTTTATCAAAAGAGGCGCCCCTATGATTTTAAGGGCGCCCACCGAGGCCGCGAAGCGGCATACATACTCATCGCCCGCAAGGGCGATACCACCACCCTCGGCCCGAAGGGCCGTCGCCCCCTTCTACACAACCCTTTGCGCCGTCAGGCGCGTCAACCCTTTCATCGATAGTGAATCAAAAGAAAAGGAGCACAAATGACTAAACTCGGCATAGATGTATCGGAACATAACGGAGAAATCGACTGGAAGAGAATTGCGGGAGAAGGCGCAGACTTTGCCATTATCCGGGCGGGATACGGAAGCGCCTATCTGGACAGCCGGTTTTATGAGAACGTGAATGGAGCCCATGACGCGGGACTGAAACTGGGGGTGTACCACTTCGGATATGCCCGCCATGGGGGAGAGCTGGAAGTGGAAAGGGATTTCCTTCTCTCCATCCTGGAGGACTGCGGCCTCACGCCGGACCTTCTTCCCATGGGCGTTTTCTGGGATGTGGAAGAGGACTCTTACAGGAACAGGGAATTTCCAAGACCCGGCGTAATTAACCGGATGTGCCACGCATTCTGTGAGGGCGTCGCCGCCAAAGGCTACCGGGCCGGCATCTACTCCAGCGCCGGATGGCTTCAAAGCCACATCAGGGCGGCGGAGTTCAAGGGCCATCTCATCTGGGCGGCGCAGTGGTGGAAAGAATGCATGGTGAAGGAAGCGGCTATCTGGCAGTTTACGGACCATCTGGAAATCGGCGGGCAGCTTTTTGATGGAAATTACCTTTTGGAGAAAGACTATGGTGACAAATAATGAAAAAATGGCCTATTATTTTCTGCCTCTTGTCCTTGCTTTCCTTCTGGGCCTTGCCGGTGGATGGGGCCTCACCCTTTTCCTCGGAGAAAACCTACCGGATAACGGAAACGGAGCTTTCCAGACTGGAATCGGACTTGGACAGAGCCTTAACGGAGAATGGGAAACAGAAAGAACAGTCAGAGAGGCTCAGGATACAGCTCAGAACCTTGGAAACTCAGTCGGAAGAGAGGAAGAAAGCCTTAGAGACGGTAAGGAAATCCTTCGAAGAGTACGCCAAAGAGGAGCGGAAAAAACAGGAGAGACTTAGGAGGGAAAGGAATGGGGCTGCGGTGATTGCTGCGGTACTGGCGGCAGTATTGGTACTGAGGTAGATTTGGTTGGTACGGCATTAAGATTTCCAAAAGCGTAAAATGATGAGAAGTAATTGGAAGTGTCCCTTGGAAACAGGGGACCTTCCTTTTTATTTTGAAAGAAATTATATTGGAGAATTCATATTGCTTCGTGGAGATATGTTTGAGGAGTGTGCTTACCAATAGGCTGCTGCTTAAGTTAAGGTCCATTAAGATATGATATAATATAGTAGTTTACATTTTTGCAGATATGAAGAGGCATATTGAGGAGATTTGAGGAAAGAGATTTGAGGAAAGAGATTTGAGATTTGAGGGGGCCAATCAGAGAAATAAGAAACAAGTCAGACTCTACTCTCCATTCTCTCTTCCTATATGAAGTCTGACAGTCTAAAATCTGAGTGTCTCTATTTCCTCAAATCTCAACTCTCAAATCTCATATCTTAACTCTCAGACCTCAAACCTCAAAACTCAAATCTCAAATCTCTATTATCTCAAGGGAGCCTATATATGATGAAACATTATGATTATCTTATCGTCGGCGCCGGACTCTTCGGCTCGGTTTTTGCCCATGAAGCAAAGCAGGCTGGGAAACGTGTGCTGGTTATAGACAAACGTCCACAGATTGGTGGCAATGTATATACGGAAGATATAGAGGGCATTCATGTACATAAGTATGGTGCCCATATTTTTCATACGAATCTGAAGCATGTGTGGGACTATGTGAATCAGTTTGCTGTGTTTAACCGTTTTACCAATTCTCCGGTGGCCAACTATCATGGAGAGCTGTATTCCCTTCCTTTTAATATGTATACCTTCAATAAGATGTGGGGCGTCGTGACACCGGAGGAAGCGGCTGCCAAAATTGAAGAACAGAAGAAAGCGGCCGGTATCACGAATCCTAGAAACCTGGAGGAGCAGGCGATATCGCTTGTGGGAACGGATATTTATGAAAAGCTGATCAAGGGGTATACGGAAAAGCAGTGGGGAAGACCCTGCACGGAGCTGCCTGCTTTCATCATCAAGCGGCTGCCGGTGCGGTTGACTTTTGATAATAACTATTTCAATGCCCTGTACCAGGGTATTCCGGTGGGCGGTTATACAAAGATGGTGGCTCGTATGCTGGATGGTATAGAGGTACGTCTGGACTGCGACTATCTGGAAAATAAGAAGGAATTGGATAATCTGGCAGACAGGGTGATTTATACCGGGCCCATTGACGCCTATTTCCATTATGACCTGGGGCCTTTGGAATACAGGAGTGTCCGCTTTGAAACGGAGATCCTGAATAAGCCCAATTTTCAGGGCAATGCGGCGGTGAACTATACGGATAGAGAAACTCCATGGACCCGTATCATCGAGCATAAGTGGTTTGAATTCGGCAAGGATGAAAATGGGAATGATTTGCCTAAGACAGTTATCAGCCGAGAATATTCGTCGGAATGGAAAGTGGGCGATGAACCTTACTATCCGGTAAATGATGAAAAGAATGGCAGTCTTTATAAAAAATACAAAGCGTTGGCGGATAAGGAAGAAAAGGTCATCTTCGGCGGACGCTTGGGAGAGTATAAGTACTATGATATGGATGCGGTGATTGATTCAGCATTGCGGATGGCAGACGGGCAGATATGCAGACGTCAGACTTCAGACGATGAGACAATCAGACTGTGAGACTATCAGACGTCAGATGGTCAGATGTCAGACTTTCAGACTATCAGACTTCAGATTTCAGACTGTCAGACTGTCAAACTTCGAGACATCAGACGTCAGACAAGCAGATAATGAGACTATCAGACCATCAGACATCAGACAAGCAGACTGTGAGACGATGAGGCTATCAGACTTCAGACAGTCGGACTATGAGATAATCAGACTGTAAGACAATCAGTGTTAAATATTTAGACTACAGATTTTTATGAGGAGGAAGCTATGAATTACCGGAAAATGATTGTGTGGCAGAAGGCGATGAATCTTACGGAAGCGGTCTATGTGGCCATCAGAAAGCTTCCTCCTGCTGAGTTATATGCACTTTCTGCTCAGATGCGTCGGTCGGTGGTTTCAATCCCTTCTAATATTGCTGAAGGAGCTGGAAGGAATACGGATAATGATTTGAGGCATTTTATGACTGTAGCCCGCGGTTCAGCTACAGAGCTTGAAACACAGCTCATGATATGTGAAATGCTTAACTACCTGGACTCTGATGATGTAGCTCCATTGCTTGGAATGCTTGATGAAATCAGACGGATGCTGTCAGCGCTCATCAAAAATGGAAGAGCTGATTAGCGAATGTTAGAAAATCTAGACGATAAGACTTCAGACAATCAGACAGATTTTCAGACATCAGATTTCTCTTAGTTCCATGCTGCCTTGACGCTTATGACGGAAAAGATTCCTGTCGTAAAGCTCGTCGGATGTCTGATTATCTGATGTCTGACTGTCTCAGCCCTCAGATCTCAAACCTCATAAGGAAGGAATGAACTCATGGATATAAAAATACTAGTAGCGGCGCATAAGAAATACTGGATGCCTGCTGATGATGTGTATATGCCTCTTCAGGTGGGGGCGGAGGGGAAGGAGCCTCTGGGGTATACACCGGATAATACAGGAGACAACATTTCCTCTAAAAATCCGAATTACTGTGAGTTGACGGGGCTGTACTGGGCCTGGAAAAATTTGGACTGCCAGTATATAGGGCTCTGTCATTACCGTCGGTACTTTGGCAGGAAGGTGCATACGAAGGATATAGAGAAGAAAAAGAAGGCTATTTTTCACAGGGCGGATTATGAAAAGCTTCTGCAGAAGTATGATGTCATCCTTCCGGTGAAGAGAAATTACTATATTGAGACCGTGCGCAGCCAGTATGAGCATGCCCATTATAAAAAGGACCTGGATGAAGTAGAAAAGATTATCTCTGAAAAGTATCCTGGCTATTCCGATGCTTTTACCAGGGTTATGAACCGGAGAAGGCTGCATATACTGAACATGTTTGTCATGAAAAAGTCTCTCTTTGATGAGTACTGCACCTGGCTTTTTGATATTCTTTTTGAACTGGAAAAAAGAACAGATTTATCCGGCTATGATACCTATGAGGCTAGGCTTTTCGGCTTCATGTCGGAACGACTTTTCAATGTATGGCTGGAGAGGCAGAATCTGAAGAAGTGCGAGGTGCCGGTGGTATTCTTAGAAAACATAGACTGGCCTAAGAAAATTGCTGATTTCTTGAAGAGGAAGATGGCTGGGAGAAGAGAGGTTTGAGAATTGAGATTTGAGGGTTATGGAGACATTCCGGAGAGAGACTTCAGACGGTCAGACGACCAGACTTCAGATTGACAGTGTGGCTTATGGCATATGCTTCACTTACGGTGAGTAGCATGGTGCCGGGAGATTTCTCGACTCCGCTTCGCTTCGCTCGAAATGACAGGGGGGGAGACTTCAGACATCAGACTTCAGACGATCAGACAGGCAAAGCGGCTTGTGGCGTAGACTCCGCTTACGGCGGGCTATATGGCGGTGGGAGATTTCTCGACTGCGCTCGAAATGACGGGGATGGGAGAGATTTGAGGAAAGAGGTTTGAGATTTGAGGAGGGATAGAGAGAATCCGGCGTGAGACGTCAGACGGTCAGACATCAGACTTCAGACGATAAGACGACAGAGGATAGATTTGAGGCTTGAGGAAAGAGAATTGAGGAGGTAGAGATTACACAGTGGGAGACTTCAGGATCAGACGGACAAGAGAGATTTGAGGACAGAGGTTTGAGGTTTGAGATTTGAAGGGATGGAGATAGTCTGAAGTCTGATTCTCTGAGGTCTGAATGTCTGATAAGTCTGATAGTCTGACTATCTGATTTCTGGACTTATTTGGGAGGTTATGATGCATAGGAAGTATGTGTATTTATTTGAGCTGGATTCTGTGCGGAAGACGGACGAGGAAATCATTGAGGGACAGAATGCAATTTATAATGAAATAGTACATCAGGGTAATATTGTAGTTATGACGTACAATCAGCTGGTGGATTCCCGCGGATTTTTCAGCCTTCTGTCTGATGCTTCCTATTATGAGCAGTTGATGAAGCTGTTTGAGCTGGGGTGTATTCGTATTTCACAATTTGGAGATGTACGGACTATTACCCAATATCTGCTGGATGCCATGGATGAGGATAAGCAGTTTATCTATTCGGCACTTCCGGTCAAGTATACGCAAAAAAGACTGACGGCATTATTACGCCGGAGTCTGACTTTTTCCGACCTGTCTGAAATCAGTGAATATTTTGAAGGTGGTAGGCGCAGTGAAGCGGAACTTAAGGATTTGTTTCTTGAGGTGAAATGTGATGATTCAGGGCACGACATGTCTGTCGTACCGGCTGGTGAAAACAGGCCGGTATCTGAGCTGCGGGGGATTATCCATAATTTATATTATTTTCTGTCTATTGTATTACGGCTCAGCGCGCTGCCTCGAATTTATATCCCGCCGCGAAAGACTGATGAATATAAAGAGTACCATATGCATAGGATTTTATCGTACGCATTGGAGCTCCCTTTTTCGGATATTCCTTATTGGAGAAAAGCAGTGAGTATTATCCGACGGCTGCCCTGTTTTCAAAATCAAAATGATGGCCGCTCAGTGTATTACCGGCAGATTTTGGCAGACTTTAAGGAAAAAGCAGCTTCAGGGAAGCCGCCAAAGCAGGCTTTTTGTCTGGCGGAGGCTGTCGTTGATTTGTGCTATAACTATGCCTGTGAAATCAGCATCTGCAATACGTCCAAACATTATAATATCAGCGAACTTTCTGAACATTGTCATCAGCGTCCAACTTTTGAGGCCGATTTCCGCCGTCGGCTTTTGGGATACTGGAAACAGGGGAGAGAAGCAGGGAAACGGTTTCTGACTGAAGAGACGGACGCATTCATGCCGTTTAAGAAATTTCAAGATATTCCTGATTTCCAAAGGGCGGTGAGAGCAGCCAGCTATACGGATTATGATATTTCTTATGAAAATGAGGATATACCCCGCTATGAATATCGAGAAATAGAACAAAGAGGGGAGCAGCGGCGGGGAATCCGCAGAGGCATACGACATAAGCTGATGTTTACGGTCCTTTGTTTTCTTGTGGCCTGTGTGGTGGAGCTGCTGATGCAGGAGGCACAGAATGTGCTGGATGACTATGTAGATATTAATGATACGGTGTATTCTGTGGTGGAGACGCTGCTTTTTCTTTTCCTGGCTGAAGCGGTTTCAGCTTTTCTTTCCCTTCGCTGGCCGGGGTTCTTGTCCTTATCCCAGGCGCTGGGTGGGATACGTACTTTGGCCATGGATGCGATTCGTACGCGGTATTCCAAGCCGATAGGGAATGGTCAGGCTCTTTTGACCGGATACCAAGAAAAGAGAAATGGAGAGGCACCCATTGATTTTGTTCGTACGAAGGAAATCAAATCTTATATGTCTTATCGCAGTCAGTACGGGAACTCAGGATTATTCGCAGATTCATCGGCATGCCCTTTAGCGGATATGTCCACATCTGCAGTTTTGCGTGCGGTCATCAGGGATAATGAAATTTATCATCATAAATATGGCCTGATTTACGAAAGCCGCTTTAATACTCTTCTTGTAGATCCGGTGAGAGGGGCTGAAGGAAAACTATTTCCCTACGAAAGGGTGATTCCTACGGCCGGTAATGGAGTAGTGATGGCAGCCAGGTATAGAGGAAAATTTCTTCTTCTTAAACAATTTCGCCATGCTCTCAGAGCGGAGCAGTACAGTTTCCCCAGGGGATATGCGGAACCGGGAAATTCTCCGCTGGAAAATGTGAAGAGGGAATTGAAGGAGGAACTGAATGCTGTGGTAAGCAGGTCTCCGCTTTCTTTAGGGTACATAGAACCGGACAGTGGATTAACGTCTAGAAAAATAGAAATCTTTCTGGTAGATGTGGATGGGTATTCTTATAGGAAGGGCTATGAGGAAATTCTGGATGTTAAGGAGATGGCGCCGGAAGAGCTGGAAAAGGCTGTGAAAGAAGGAAAAATCACTGATGGATATACATTGGGGGCAGTCATCTTGATGAAGGAGAAGTTAGAGATTTGAGAATTGAGGTTTGAGAATTGAGACATTCAGACGTCAGACGATCAGACTGCAGACTGGCGGAGCGGCTTGTGGTATATGCCTCACTTACGGTGAGCAGCATAGCGGTAGGGGATTTCTCGACTCCGCTTTGCTCCGCTCGAAATGACAGGGATGGGAGAGATTTGAGGAAAGAGATTTGAGATTTGAGGGGCATCGCGGCAGGTGGCTTTTCGGTCATTGGCGAAGGGCGGCATGGTGGTGTGGGATTTCTCGACTGCGCTCGAAATGATGATGGCTTCGCCAGACAATCAGGCAGATGGTATAGGTTTGAGTTTTGAGTTATGAGAATTGAGTATATGAAGAGAATCGGACTGTATCACTAAAAAGGAACCCGGGCTTGCTGATCTTCTAATCATGCTTGATGAGTTCAGTATCTGCATGGTCTATAGCTGCTTTCCAAGCGCTTATACAGGAGAAAAAGCCATCACCTTTTAAGAGAAGGGCCTTGGAGTAATCCCTCTTCCGCCCGCAAAAGGGAAAAGTAACTGAGTCGAAAACGTTAAGTTGGGCTGATGCGCCACTAAGTAAGTCAGACGGCCCATCAATGGACTTGCGCATGTCGGTATAGCCACATGCGATGAATATTCTATTGGGCGATAAGATAATGTCCATATGCTTTACCTTCAGTATGGATCACTTGAATTGACTGGAGTTATTCTCGCATATTTGGGGAAATTAAAAAATCCATCGATTATTAACCGCTTACGAAAAATCGATCCATGGCACACTTCAACGCAGGTTCATCAGCAAAAAACGTTACCCATTTATCAGGTTCCACTTTGCTGGTTACTATCATGCAGTCTCCCCTTTATGCTCTGAAAATTCAGAAGTCTAATCAGCTAACGAAAACTTTAATAACATTATAACAAAATATTTTATACAAGAATAGGCTTAAGCATGTATATAATAGAGTAAAAGTCATTATTTTGAACATATTTATTATAATCAAATGCTCAGAGATGGTTAATGATATTATAAAGCGGATTTATTCGATTGTCTTTTGGTATGTCGTGGCAAAATAAGATATAATATTTTGATTTAAGTAAATGATTTAATTTTACTGAAAATATAGTAGTTATTCATAAATTGAAAGAGAGCTGATTAATTTGCTGAGTGCCCTAAAGATATATAAATATCGAAAGTTAGAAAATCTTACGATTGAATTCAGTGATGGAGTTAATGTCATATCTGGAACAAATGGCACATGCAAGACTTCTTTATTGCATCTTGTCAGTAACTCATTTCAGGTGCCTAACAAAAAGTGTCCATGGATTAATGACAGCACATGCTTAGACGCTTTGAACAAAATGAATAATATGATAAACCCCAAAGTGGAAACATTAACCAAAGGGGATGTTCAATATAATGACCCTGCGCCTAATTTTGAGGGGGCTCTTTATGATGCCATATATGCTAAAAATAAAGTATTATCTTTCCGTCGACATAATAGCAAGGATACAATTCGTTATTCGGTAAAACCTTATTATAAGGCAGGGAAAGGGGATTCACTACCATTCTGTCCGGTCATTTATCTTGGGTTGACAAGGCTATATCCTTTTGGCGAGTTTATGGATGAAGAGCATTTAAAGAGAAACAAAAATTATCTACCAAAAGATTATATTGATGAGATGGATCAAATTTACAAGGAACTTACTGGAATGGAAGTAAGAGAACCTGTTCCTCAAGCAGTAGGGAAGATTAAAAGACGATCAGATTTTTCTACACAATTACCAGGCATAGATGCCAATACAATTTCTGATGGGGAAGATAATCTTTATATAATTCTTACTGCTTTAGAATGTCTAAAGTTTTATACAGAAAATGTTAAAGATTCAGAACACAAGAATGCGATATTACTAATAGATGAATATGACGCTACATTGCACCCTTCTCAGCAGGTTAACTTGCTCCGTATCATGTGCGAGTATAGTGTTAAATATCATATACAGGTAATTTTTACGACACATAGTCTTTCTACTTTAGAAGAAGCATTACGTAGGAAGATGAAAGTATTTTATTTTATTGATAATATTAGGCATGTAGATTTAATGGAAATGCCAGATATTTTTAAAATAAAGATGTTCTTATATGGCAAAACTAAAGATGATATTTTTGATGACAAGAAAATACCTCTTTTTACAGAAGATGATGAAGCCAGGGAATTATTAAATATTTTATTAGATTATTATAGAGATATAGATGATTGCTTCCGCCCGGTGCGGTCATATTTTTACTTTGTTAATGCAAAATTAGGAAGCGATAATTTAAGAAGCCTTTTTAAAGATGACTTTTTATTTAGAACCATGATGGGGGCAATCTGTATACTTGATGGTGATCAGGTCTCTGACAAAGGTCATAATATAATTACCTTGCCTGGAAATAGCTCTCCAGAAGATTTTTTAATTAATTATTCACTGCAATTGTTCGATAAAGGTGATAAGTTTTGGTCACTAGATAAAGTTATTGAAAGTGGGTATAATGCAACATACTTTAGGGATACTATAAAAAAAGACATTGATAATATTTCACAAACAATTGAGAATCTTCGTAATAATAATAAAACCACACATTCGATTGAACGAGTCGAGAAGAAAAAGATATTTAAAAAATACAAAGCTTTTTGGCTGATGGTTTTTAAGTATTGGATGCGACAAAGAGAAGGCAAACAAACAATAAAAACATTTTTCGACGATTTATATAGCATGTATAGAAAAGTCTCCCAACGATGTGGTATTAATCCGAATTTATGGGCTAGACGCGATAAAAGTTTTTGACTTTTAGATAGCCAATCTCATTTTTTAAATCAGAGATTCTTTATTATATGATATAATTTACGTGGCTTTTATAAAAAGAGGTGAAAAGTATATGCCAGCAACTAAATCAATTCTACGTTATCCTGGTGGGAAGTCGCAAATGGCTCCATTTGTTGAATCTATGCTATTATTAAATCATTTTCGTAATACGATTTATTGCGAGCCATTTTGTGGAGGAGCTGGCATAGCATTTAAGCTTCTATTTGATAAAAAGGTTAATTCTATTATTCTTAATGATTTTGATATTGCTATTTATTCAATATGGTATGCAGCAGTGTATGATTCTGAAAAGCTTATACAATATATAAAAAATACCGATATTAATATTGAGGAATGGAAGAAACAAAAGGGAATTTATGATGATTTAAAGATGATAGATCATTATGATTTCGATTTAGCGTTTGCTTCTTTTTTTCTGAATAGGACAAATCGGTCTGGAATACTAACTGGCGGTCCTATCGGGGGATATGCACAAGACTCTAGATATCTATTAAATTGCCGTTTCAATAAAACCAATCTTATAAAAAAAATAAGTATGATTCATTCAAAGAAGGAAAGTATCCATTTATATAATTTAGATGCGATTCATTTTATCAACGAAATAATTCCTCGATTCCCGAGAGAACGGTTATTTATTTTTTTTGATCCTCCTTATGTAAGTCAGGGGAAAAATCTATATAAAAACAATCTTAGTATGGCTGACCATGAGAGACTAGCTGAAAATATACAGAGCCTTGAGCATAATTACTGGATAACTACTTATGACAATATTGACTATATTAAAGATTTATATCACGATTCTTGTGGGTATTTATATAAAATTAATTATGCGGCTAATACTAAAAGAGAAGAATATGAATTATTGTTTTGTAGCCCAGTGACCCAAATTCATTCCTATGGAAATGTTAGTTTAGAAACATTTTAATATTATCCGTAGCTCCAGGAAAACGCTGATTAAATTGCGATTTGAGATCTGGTATTAACAAGGGATGGAGCCATTTATTTTACTGGCAGGAATCTTTCTCTTTCCGCCCTATGCTGATTTTATCATGCTCATCCTTTCAGAGTATGGGATGGCTCTTTAGCGTATTATTTAAAGGAGGTTATTCCTGGGAATGTAGGGATGTATTATGTGTTCTTGATTGTTTATTGGCTAGGTTCTCTTGGCAGATTATGCGCGAAGAGAGGGCACTTAGGGTCGAGGATAGATTATCTTTAGTTAAAGGAGAATAAAAATGGCTACAATTAAGGATATTTCATCTTTAAAAATTAAAGGAGCAAATTTTATAGATGAAACGGTATTTAACTTGTTTAATAAAAATACGGTAACTGTGATTTATGGAGAAAATGGGGCTGGAAAGAGTACAATCGCTAGGGGAATCTATAAGTGTGCTAATCATGCTAACGATCGTGAAATCCGGGTGGTTTTTCAGAATTTGGAGGGGGATGAAATTGAGATTGATGAGGCATCTCAACATATTTTTGTATTTGATGAGGACTACATTCAAAATAAAGTTGGAATGAAATCAACTGACGGCTTAGATACGATTGTTATCCTTGGAAGTCTGAAAGATGTAGAAGAAAAAATAAGCGAGAAAAAATCACTTCTAGATAAAGAGTCATTAGTATGTCAGGAGGAAAAGGAAAAGTTAAAGAAATTGGAAGACCCCAAGAACAAAGAAAGCTATTTGTTTACCCAAAATCGTACCGCGAAGGAATGTTTAAAAACAGCAAAAGGAGTGTATCTGACGAAAGGAAAAGAAATCGTACAGAGTACGAAGAAGGATTATTACAATACGGCGTATTCCAGTGATGAAACCTACTCCGGTTTTAAAACATACAGTGACAGGACGGCGGATTACAAGGGTGCGCCGGACATTGTATGGACGGAAGGAACACTGGGATATGCCCTTCTTGCCTATGTGCTGGGAGAAATGGATGAGGCAGAAAAATATGAGGCAGAATGCATTAAGCTGCAGAACTGCAACGGAAGCACAGGAGGAGTCATTTATACGACTGCTACTTACGGTATGCTCCCATGGGAGTTTCATGTATGGGAAAGCGTTGTGTCATCCTCATGGCTGTATTTAATCATCAATAACCCGGATGTCCTTTTTCCAAGGACACTCAGACAGGTTTACTATATGGCGAAGATAAATAATATTAAAGACGAAAGGACTTAATGTCGGAATCAGGCAGTTATCCATTGCGGGTAGCTGCTTTTTTCATACAAAAAAATCAAAGGAGGATAAGTCAATGAAGGAATTTTGGAATGTGATTCAACTGTTGTTTGCGGCAGTGGGAGGATGGCTCGGTTATTTTCTAGGAGGCTGTGACGGTCTGTTGTATGCACTGGTTGCCTTTGTGGTTATTGATTATATCACGGGTGTCATGTGTGCGGTAAATGACAGGACGCTTTCCAGCGAGGTGGGATTTAGAGGCATCTGCAGGAAAGTGTTGATTTTCCTGATGGTGGGAATTGCAAACATTCTGGATGTTCATGTCATCGGGACAGGGAGTGTTTTAAGAACGGCATCCATTTTTTTCTACATTTCCAATGAGGGCGTAAGCCTTCTGGAGAATGCATCTCATCTGGGGCTTCCGGTGCCGCAGAAGATTAAGGATGTATTAGAGCAACTTCACAACAGAGCAGAAGATAAGGAGGAATAGGACATGGGTACAATTAAGAGATTTGGTATTGATGTAAGTCACTGGCAGGAAGATTTTAATTTTGCTAGGGCAAAGAGTAAGGAAGGGGTGGAATTTGCTATCCTGAAAGCAGGAGGTGGTGATGCCGGGCTATATAAGGATAGCAAGTTTGAATCCAATTATAAAAAGTGTGAAGCATGTGGACTTCCAAAGGGCGCATACTTCTATGGAAATGCAAAGAGCACAGCAGAAGCAAAGAAAGAGGCAGAGTATTTTATTTCAATCCTTAGTGGAAAGAAATATGAATACCCTGTCTTTTATGATGTTGAGGGAAAAATGATTACAGACAATGACAGGGCAACACTTACCGAGATTGTGAAAACATTCTGTTCTATAGTGGAGGCGGCAGGTTACTGGGTAGGTATTTATTCCTCAGAGTCATTTTTTAACAGTGAAATGAATGATGGGGAGCTTACCAGATACAGTCACTGGGTAGCACGCTGGGGAAAGAGTAAGCCAGTGCCAAACAGCGGTGCAGAGACGCAGATGTGGCAGTTTGGCGGTGAGACAAATCTTATTCGCAGTAATAAGATCAATGGACAGACCTGTGACCAGGATTATTGCTATGTAGATTATCCTGTGATGATTAAAGCTGCAGGTTTGAACGGTTATGCTAAGAGCCAGGAGTTGTATACTTCAACAAAGAAGTCAAATGCAGAGATTGCCGATGAGGTGATTTATGGTAAATGGGGAAATGGTGCAGAAAGTAAGGAAAAATTTACAAAGGCCGGTTACAATTATTCTGAAATTCAGAGTATTGTAAATGCAAAGGTAGGAGCACCGGCAAAAAAGTCTTTGGATGAGATTGCCTAAGAGGTTATAAAAGGTGACTGGGGAAATGGTACTGAGAGAAAAGCACGTCTTACTGCAGCAGGATATGATTATGCGGCAATACAGCATAGAGTAAATGAACTTCTTTCGTAAGGGTTATTGCTTAATTGCTATTGCCGAAGATAACACTGTTTAAG
>OGXH01002061.1_pt1 | contig 14300 bp, 10 predicted proteins | sample 1576241 | NCBI WGS metagenome assembly OGXH01 (sample SAMEA3541529, study PRJEB24748) | human gut metagenome | biome: human gut; feature: human-associated habitat; material: faeces | place: China | collected 2012
CTTGTTACCAGATGGTGGAGATCGTTATTTATCAACACCTTTAATTCAAGATTAGGGAAATTATTTTCCCTTTTTTTAAAAGGAAAATATAGGGATGAAAAATTTTCAATTCAAGATACAACAAGAAGTATTAGATTTAGGGGTAAAAATAAAAGGTGTAAGAATACATGGTATTAATAATACTGTGTATTCTTCATCTTTAAATGATTATATTGATGTTCATGTTAAACATCTTTTAGAAAATAATACACTTGATACGTTAAAAGAAAATAGAATTATTCAAGGTTTTTATGATTTACATAAAGAAGTAGGAATTCCTAAAAGAAAGAATTTACCTGCAAGTGAAAATTTATTAAAGAATTTATTAAAAAAACAAGAATTTCATAAAATTAACCCATTGGTAGATATCTATAATCTAATTTCAATGGATACTAAACTTGCATTAGGGGCGCATGATTTAGCAAAAACTGAAGGAAATATTAGTTTAAAGTTAACAACAGGGAATGAAAACTATATTCCTTTAGGTAGCGAAGAAGCAAAAGTTGTTAAAGCAGGTATTTATAGTTATATAGATGATGCTAATGATATTATTTGTTTTAGTGAAATAAGACAAGTTGATAAAACTAAAGTCACAAATGAAAGTGAGGATATCTTTTTTATAGTTCAAGGGAATAAGGTGACATCTAATAAGTATGTAGAAGATGTAGCTAAAGAATTGATTACAGTTGTAACTTATTATTTAGGTGGAGTAGGAGAAATTCTTTAAGACATTTTAGAGCATATTCTAAAATGTTTTTTTATTTTATGAAAAAAATCAAAATAAAAGGGTTAACATGATAAAATAATCAAGTCTTATCCAATTTCGCTAAATATGTCGAACTCGACGTATTTTTTATTGCTATTTATGTAAGCGCTATTATAATAGAAAAAGGGAATAGGGGAGATATCAATGAATCAAGAATATCAAGTTCTTGTTGTGTTAGATTTGTTGGTGACACAAATGAACAAATTTGCAAGTAGAAAACTAAAACCTTATGGAATCAAGTTTAATGAATTGAATATTATTCGTTTTATTGAAAAGGCGGATGGTCCAGTTTATCAAAAAACAATTTGCCAAGAATTTCAGCTTTCTCATTCAACAGTAGTGGGAATTGTTTTTCGCTTAGATGATTTAGGTTATCTTTTAATTGGTAATAGTCGTGTGGATAAAAGACATACGAATGTTACAATTACAGAAAAGGGAAAACAATTGATTCAAGAGACAGAAGATATCTATCAAGAAATCATAGGAAAGATGAAAGTGATTATTTCTGATGAAGAAATGAGTACGATTATTCAATCTGTTGATCAAATTAAAGAATTGTTTAAATAGGAGGTTATTATGGGAACGTTTAAGTTTTCAATGAGAATGCTTGTTAAAGACTATAAAAAGAGTCTTTTTTATGGGATTACGTTAATCTTTGCAGTAGCAGTATGTTTTGTGTTTTTTAATATTATCAATAATACTGATTTAGCTGATCAAGCGATTGCTAAAAGTGGGGGTACATGGAATGATGTACAAATGCCTTTTTCTTCAGTTTTGTCATTTTTAATTATTTGTTTTTGTTGTTTTATGATTTTTTTCGCCAATAACTTTTTTCTTTCAAGAAAAACAACAGAACTTGCAATCATGGCGATGTCAGGATCAGGTTATATTAATTCTACAATGTATGTACTTTATCAAACATTTACATTGCTGCTTTTAGCAACACCACTAGGAATATTAATAGGAAGAGGAGTTGTGCCTTTTTCCAATGCTTATATGTATCAAATGTTAGGTGTTCATAAAGATCCATCGATTATACCAAGTGAAGCCTATATTTATTCTTTTGTTTTAGTGGCGATTGTTTTATCAATGATTTGTGTATTAACAGCAGGTTTTTTACATAAAAATGATATTCAAACATTACTAAGTCAAGAAAAAGAAATGAAAGTGAAGAGAAATACAAAGAAAAGTGTTTCTATTACTTTTATTGCTATTTATATATTAGGAATTGTAATGATGTTTATGAATCCTCATGAAGCTACTGCTTATATTGTTCCTACTTTAGTTGGTTTAGGTGGTGCTGTTGGGATGATTCGTTATGTTTTACCTGATGTGGTAAGAAATTTAAAAAGAGGTGTTTTTCTTACAAAAAGATATGTTTTAATATCTATTTCAAATTTAAATTATTCAATTCAAAGATCGTTGCTTTTATTTTCTTTAATGACAGTAGCTGTAACGGGAATGCTTGCTATTTTAGCGGCTAATATTCATTCACCTCGTGAATTTACGACAGGAGTTATTGGCTATGTAGTTGTGATTGTTTTACTTGTTGTATCGATTATTTATAAGTTATCAATGGAAGCTATGACAAGAAGAAAATTATTTTTGAATTTATGGAAAATAGGATATACCAGAAAAGAACTTAGAAAAATTGTAGGACAAGAAGTGATTAGTTATTATCTTATTTTAATCTTTATACCACTTGTCTATATAGCATTTATTTCAGGACGTTTTATTTATTATGGAGATATGACATATTCATTTGCTTTCTTATATGCTTTATCTTATATTATACCAATTATTATTTCAGGATTTATTACTTATTTTCAATATCTTAATGCAGTTGTTAAACCAATTAAAGGAGGAGAATAGAAATGGAAAGAAAAGAAATACTTGTAGCAGACAAGATTACAAAAATATATGGAATTGGAACAAAAACACTTTATGAAGCTTTACATGAAGTTTCACTAACAATGTATGAAGGTGAATTTGTGTGCATTATGGGACCTTCTGGGGCTGGTAAATCGACCTTCATTAATAACCTTTCAACTATTGATATTCCTACAAAAGGAAAAGTCTTTATTAATGGTAAAGAAGTACGTGTTATGTCAGAAGGGGAAATTGGTAAGTTTAGATATGAAAATTTAGGTTTTATTTTCCAAGAATTTAACCTCTTAGATAGTTTAACTATTTTTGAAAATATCGCTGTACCACTAACTCTTGCAAATGTGGATAAAAAAGAAATTACCAAAAGAGTCGAAGAAGTTGCTAAAAAACTCGATGTAGCGCAAACTCTTGATAAATATCCTAATGAATGTTCAGGTGGTCAAAGACAAAGAGTAGCTTTTTGTCGTGCTTTGGTTACTAGTCCTAAATTGATTGTTGCTGATGAACCAACTGGAAATCTTGATAGTAAAAACTCTCATGAAATTCTTTCTTTATTTAAAGAACTTAATGAAAAAGAAGGTGTCTCTATTTTAATGGTAACACATGATAGTAAGATTGCTTCTTATTCTTCTAAACTATTATATATTAAAGATGGCATTATTGATCGTACGATTGAAAGAGAAGGATTATCACAAAAAGAATATTTTTATAAAATAGTTGATATTAATTCAAGTGAATCACAAGAGTTGTTTGAATAATGGGTATCATTAAACTTGCATTTGTTTCTTTAAAGAAAGATATGTCAAAAAGTATCTTTTACTTTTTGACCTTTCTTCTTACAACTATTTTTATATTCTCTTTTTTTAATCTTACGTTTAATCCTTATTCAGGCATTCATTTGGGAAAAGATGATACAACCTTTGTGACGCCCGTTGCAGTCTTTGTGATTGTTATTGCTATGCTTTGTGTTTTTCTCGCAAATAACTTTTATGTTTCTAATAAAGGAAAAGAAATTTCGATTATTTTGATGTCAGGAGCAAGTATTTATCAATTAGGCTTCTACTTATTTTTACAAGTTTTTACAATCATGCTTTGTGCGATTCCTTTAGGTCTTGTTTTAGGTTATTTACTCATTCCAACAATCAATTCATTATTTATGATGACTTTTAAATATAGCGGACAGCTTTTCTATTTATCAAGCCAAACTTTTCCAGCAACATTTATGATTCTTGCTTTTGAAGTTATGTGGTGTTCTATGTTGAATTTAGGTTATTGTGTAAGAAGTACGATTAATTCTATGATTCATGATAAAAATAAAATAGATTTAAGTGGTTTAAAAGGTCCACAAATTACGAGTAAAGTTTTTATTATTCTTTATTTTGTGCCAATGGTTTTATTCTTATTTGTGAAAGATTCAACTTCTTATATGTTTATAGCTTTATTTGGCTTGATTGGTATATCAGGGCTTATTAAAAAAGTATTACCAGAATATATTCGAAAAAGACAAAGAAATAATTCATTAGAGAATTCAGAAGATTTAATTTCATTAGGATTTTTTCATAGTGATATTCAAAAAATCTTTGGATTATTGCTGATTTCGTTGCTTTCCTCTGTTTTACTTACTTGTATTATCGTTTATACAATAAAACAACCACTTGTTTCAATGGTTGCTTTAATGTCTTATGTTTCAGTGATGATTTTAATGTCATTGACGATTGTTTTTAAAATAGGAATGGAGCTTTCTAAAAGAAAAGGTAATTTTGAAAATCTTTGTCGGTTAGGTTTTTCTCTTGAACAATTAAAAAGAATCATAAAAAAAGAAATGATTTGTTTCTATGGTGTTATTCTTTTACTTCCATTATCCTATCAAATCATTATCTTATGTAATTTACTTCTAAGAGCTAAAATTACGTTTTATTTATTTTTAATTATCTTAATTATACAAATTGTTCCTTTATTTATAAGCTATTTATTAAGTATCAAACTTTATAAGAGTATTTTACCAACATCTATCATTATGGAAAAATAATTATTTAAAGAATCTTTTAAAAAAGGATTCTTTTTTCTTTACTTCAAAAGGATTACAAGGAGAGTCGGTCTTTAAATCATAAAATGTGACTTCTTGGTTTGTGGTTTCAAATACACAATAAGTAGGATGAGGGTACTGACCGCGAGGAAAAGTCATACTTCCTGGATTGATAAAAATTGTGTTTTCTTTTTTATAATAAGTTGGATTATGTGTATGACCAAAACAAACGACATCTAGATGATGATTGGAAGCATACGCTTCAAGTTCATAAGGGGATTCATCAATGTGGAAAAGATGTCCATGACAAATAAAGAATTTCAAATGATCAATATCCAGTGTTAAATCTTTTGGTAAATCAACAAAATCATTGTTTCCTCGAACATTATAGAAGTGATCTACTTCTAAAGGAGTATAAGGCATATAGATATCACCACAGTGAATATAATAAGATGCTGGATGATTTTTAATAAATTGTAATAGGGTTTGTTTGGTCATAGAATGACTATCGGATAAAATCATAATTTTCATAAATAACCTCCTTAAATATGTTATAATTATTTTATCATAAAATAAGAAAGTGAGGTATTTTATGTCAGCATTTATACAATTTAAAGATGTGAAAAAAACTTATAAAGTAGGAGATGTTGAGATTCATGCCAGTAATGGTGTCAATTTTGAAGTTAATAAAGGTGAATTTGTGGTTATTGTTGGACCGAGTGGAGCAGGTAAAACAACGATCTTAAATCTACTAGGAGGAATGGACCAACCTACAAGTGGTTCGATTATGGTTGATGGTCAAGATGTTGCGCGTTATGATGAAGCAAAACTTACGCAATATCGAAGAGATGATATTGGTTTTGTGTTTCAATTTTATAATCTTGTGCAAAACTTAACAGCTTTAGAAAATGTTGAACTTGCTTCACAAATATCTAAAGATCCTTTAGATGAAAAAATGGTTTTAAAAAGGGTAGAACTAGAAAATCGTATGAATAACTTTCCTGCGCAATTATCAGGTGGAGAACAACAACGTGTAGCAATTGCTAGAGCGATTGCGAAAAATCCTAAATTGCTTTTATGTGATGAACCAACGGGAGCTTTAGATTATTTAACAGGGAAAGCTATTTTAGCTTTGCTTAGAGAAATGTGTGATAAGTATAAAATGACAGTTATTGTGATTACTCATAATAGTGCTTTAGCCCCAATGGCAGATCGTGTGATTCATTTAAAAAATGGAAAGGTTGATCAAATGTTTTTAAATGAACATCCTCAACCTATTCAAGAAATTGAGTGGTAATAATGAAAAGAAATGCTTATGTTAAAAATCAAATAAGAATTATTAAAAAAACAAAAGCACGATTTTTATCTATTTTTTGTATTGTTTTTTTAGGGGCTTCATTTTTTGCAGGACTTCGACAAAGTCCTTTGATTATGAAAGAATCAATGCACGATTATTTACAAACATATAAATGGAATGATTTGAACTATATTGCAACATATGGTTTTGATGAATCTATTATTCAAAAAGTTGAAAAAGTAAAAGGAGTAGAAGCTGTTGATTATGGTTTTCGCTTTGATGCTTTAATGTCATATGATGAAAAAGCAAATATCGGGATGACAGTTTATAGTGATGATGATTTTTCAAAGGGGGTAGACCTACCTGAATTATTAAAGGGAAGATACCCTCAAAAAGATAATGAATGTTTGATGGATTATCAGTATATAAAAAAATCATCTTTGAAATTAAATAATCAAATTACTTTAGAAAATGATTATGGTAAAAAAGAATATAAAATTGTAGGAATCATTAATGATAGTCGTTATGTAAGTGATTTAGAAAGAGGTACAAACAGTTTAGGTGATGGGAATAATAGTGGGTTTATTCTTGTTTTAAATCAAGGAAATGAACATATGGCTGTTCCTGATGAATTGTTTGATTTACATGATCAAAAGACTTTTTATAATGATTTGCGTATTCATTTAAAAAATGAAAATCATTTATATGAATTTGATGATGATTATGATGAGTATGTAAAACCAATCAATAAAAAAATCAAAGCAATTTTAAAAGATTATAATCTTGTTTTTTACAATCAAACAAAAGAAGATGCTTTGAATAAAATAGCTGATGGTGAAAAAGAGTATCAAGATGGTCTAAAACAATATCAAGAGGGAATGGATGCTTATCAAAATGGTATGAATCAATATCTTGATGGTAAAAAACAATATGATCAAGGATATCTTCAATATCAACAAGGCTTAAAAGAATACCAAAGTGGTTTAAAACAATATCAAGCTGGTTTAAGTCAATATCAAACAGGGTATCAAAAATACCAAGAAGGACTTAAACAATACCAAGCAGGTTACCAGACTTATTTAGATTATGTAGAAAAAGTTGATCAATATGATACATCTATCCAAACTGTTGAAGCTGCGTTAAGTCAATTTGGTGGTTATGAACAAGCTAAAAATATTCCAAGTGATTCACCTTATTATCAACAAGCACAAACTTTGATTGCAAGCTATGATCAATTAAAACAAAATGAATCACAAATAAATACTTTAAAAACACAATTACCTGTTATTAAACAAGAACTTGATCAAAATAAAACGGTTTTAGATCAAACAAATGCTCAACTTGTACAAAGTAAACAACAATTAGATACCTCAAATCAAAAAATAAAGGCTTCTAAAGCTCTTTTAGATCAAACAGGAATCAAACTTGCTGATTCTAAAAAACAATTAGACGAAGCTAAAAATACTTTAGATAGTAACTTACCACAATTAGAAGAAGCTAAAGTAAAATTAGATCAAGCACAAAGTGATTTAAATGAAGCTAAACAACAAGCAGCTGATTTACAAAAAGGAAAGATCATTACCTTAACTAAAAATGAAAGCGCAGCAATCTTAAGTTATAGTGGTAACTGTGATTCAATCTCAGCTTTATCAATTCTGTTCCCAGTGCTCTTTTTCTTAGTAGCAGCTCTTGTTTCAATGACAACAATGACAAGAATGGTTGAAGAACTAAGAGTACAAAATGGAACATTAAGAGCGTTGGGCTATAAGAAAAAAGATGTGATTATGCAATATTTGATCTATGCTTTTCTAGCAACATTCTTTGCTAGTAGTATTGGAATTGTTTTTGGAACATATTTCTTTCCAAGTATTATTTACTATTTATATCGTATTATGATGTTTGATATAGGAGCACCAACACGTATTATTTTTGAACTAGCAACATGTATACAAACATATATTATTTCAGTCGTGATTATTTTATTTGTCACTTTTATGGTTTGTTATAAAGAATTACAAGCTGTTCCAGCGCAAATTTTAAGACCGAAAGCGCCTAAGCTAGGGAAAAGGATATTACTTGAAAGAATTACTTTTATTTGGAAGAGATTATCATTTAATCAAAAGGTAACAATGAGAAATATCTTTAGATATAAAAAGAGATTCTTTATGTCTGTTATTGGAATAGCAGGTTGTACAGCACTGATCGTTGTTGGTTTTGGAATCAAGTATTCCGTTTCTCCACTAGCAAGCGAACAATATGGCAATATGTGGATTTATGATGGTGTTGTAAATTATAAAGATGATTTAACAGCAACGACAAAAAAACAAGCACAAGATGATTTTAAAGGGCAATCTCAAGTGAAATCAACAATGGGTATTTACAATAAAACGATCACGATTGATCAACAAATGGTAACAGTTGAAATTCCAAGTGAAACAAAAGATTTTGATCAATATATTCATATGAGTGATTATCAAACAAGCAAGACTTTAAATCTTAAAGATGATGGTGTTTACATCAATGCAAAACTTGCTGAAATATTAGATTTAAAAGTTGGTGATCAACTTACATTATCATTAGATAATAAAGATTATAAAGTAAAAATTGCAGGTATTTATAAGCTTTATTTTAGACATTATATTTATATGTCTCCAAAATACTATGAAAACTTAACCAAAGATGAAGTTCATTATAATAGCCAATATTTTAAATTAAATAAAAAAGCAAGTGAAAAGAAACTTACAAATTATTGTGATCATCATGAAAATATTACTTCTATTCAATATGTCAGTGGTATTTCAGAAGGATTCTATAGTCAAATGGAAAGTTTAGATAGTGTTGTCTTTATTTTAATTGTTTGTGCAGGTGCACTTGCGTTTATTGTTTTATATAATCTAACAAATATTAATATTCAAGAAAGAAAAAGTGAAATTGCAACGATTAAGGTTTTAGGTTTCTATCCAAAAGAAGTCTATGATTATGTCTTTAGAGAAAACATTATTCTAGCCTTTATTGGTTCGATTGTTGGACTTGGTCTTGGTAAGATTATTCATGCTTATTTGATTAGAACGGTTGAAGTAGATATGGCGATGTTTATTAGAACAGTTAATATCAGATGCTATATGATTGCTATTATTTTAACAATGGCATTTACATTCTTGATTAATCTTTATATGCGAAGAGTTCTTAAAAAAATAGACATGGTTGAGTCTTTGAAAAGCATAGAGTAATCATAAATATTATTTAGGATTACGTAAAATTAAGGATTTTTTCAAAAAAAATTAAAAAAAACTGAATCTTCTAAATCCATTGCTATGGTTGACATTCAAGGGATTTACTACTTGTATAGACAGGACAAAGGGTGGATTTTTAGTTGATTTTACGTTATAATACGTTTGTATTTGTTGAAAGGAGGAGACGAATGGAGAGAAATATTAAGGAAAGAGTTAGTCAATATGTAGATGAAAACAAAGTCAAAGAGAAGTTAACTCAGTTTTTCCAAGAAAAAATTGTCAATAGAAAAGCGATGTTTATACCTATTACAGGTGTTGCAACATTTATGTTAGTAGGATACGCTGCTGCTGATACAAAAGCACCAGAAATCACATCTGATCAAATTGAGGTTCCTTATGGAGAAAAATTTGATGTTGATACTGTAGATGTAACTGACAATCGTGATAGCAAAGATGACATTCAAGTAAGTGCTGATCTGGCATCATTAAATGTTGAACAATTAGGGGATTATAAGGTTACTGTAACAGCTACTGATTCATTTAATAATGAAACAACAAAAGAAGTTACAGTAAAAGTAGTGGATCAAGAAGGTCCAAAATTTGAAACTTTAGGTTCAAATGAAGGTTATGTAGTTGAAGTTCCTGTTAATGGAAGTAGTGATTTATCAAGTTATGTAAAAGCATCTGATAATGTAGATGGTGATGTAACACCATTTATTGAAGCAGATAAAACTTTAGATACTTCTAAATTAGGGACACAAACAATTACATTAAAAGCCACAGATGTTTCAGGAAATGAAACAGAAAAAACAATTGATTTTGCTGTGACTGATGATGATGCACCAGTAGTTACATTGAAAAATGGTGCAGATGTTACATTAAATTATGGGTCAGATTTTAACTTATCTGATTATGTAGATGTTACAGATAACTTTGATGGTGTCATTCAACCTCAAGTAGAAGGAAGCATTGATAACCATAAAGAAGATGGTGTACAAACTTTAACAATTAAAGCAACTGATTCATCTGGTAATGAATCTTCTGCTCAATTGAATGTTGCTGTAAAAGATACAGAAGCACCAAAAATTTCTTTATCAAAATCAGAAGTTTCTGTAAACGTAGGAGCAAGTTTAGATTTATCTAACTACTTATCAAGTGCAACTGATAATAAAGATGGAGATGTAAAAGGAAAAGTATCAATTCCTTCTGTAAGTACTTCGAAAGCTGGTTCTTATACAGCTACTTATACAGTAAGTGATGCTGCTGGAAATCAAGGTAGTGCGTCATTAACTGTAAAAGTTAATGCGGTACGTACTTCTTCTAAGAAAGGTTCTGCAGCTACTGGTACTACTTCTAGACCAAATTATTACGGAACATCAGTTGTAGGTGCTGCCTATTCAAGACTTGGGTGCCCTTACGTATGGGGTGCTGAAGGACCAAATACATTTGACTGCTCTGGTCTAGTAAAATGGTGTTATGCTAAAGCTGGTAAATCTTTACCACATTCATCAAGTGCGATGAAATCATCTGGTACTGTAATCAGTATTTCGAGTGCACAACCTGGGGATATCTTATGGAGACCAGGACATGTAGCAATTTATATTGGTGGTAACCAATACATTCATGCTCCACAAACTGGAGATGTTGTAAAAGTTTCATCTGGTGTAAGTAGCTTTACATGTGCAATTAGACCTTAATATTAAAAAGTCGTGGAAAAATCACGGCTTTTTTTGTACTTTAAAAGAATATATTTTTAATAATGAATGAAATTAATTATTGATTGTTTGGGTATAATAAAATTGAAAAAAGATTGATAAATTCTACAAATTTGCATTTTTAAATAAAATGTGTTATAATAATAAACGGTTAAAAAATTCAAAAGGAGAACATTATGAAAACAGACATACAGACCAAGCTCAAAACATTGTTTGATGAGAAAATTAAAAACAGAAAAGCAATGTTTATTCCAATCGCTGGGGTAGCTGCATTTATGTTAGTAGGTTATGCTGGTGTGGATCATGAAAATCCTGAGATTGTATCAAGTCATATTCAAATTCCTTACGGTGAAAAGTTTGATACGGATGCAGTTGATGTTGTTGATAATCATGATAGTAGAAGTGAGCTGTTAGTAGAAGCTGATGATGATTCCTTAGATGTTAAACAATTAGGAACATATCAAGTTGAAGTGCGTGCAACAGATCAGTTTAATAATACTGATGTTAAAACAATTCAAGTAGATGTTGTTGACGAAGAAGCACCAAAATTAAAAACGTTAGGTGCAAATGATGGATATTATATTGAAGTACCAGTTTATGGTAGTCAAGATTTATCTTCATATATTAAAGCAGTGGATAATGTAGATGGAGATGTGACACCATTTATCGAAAGTGATAAACAATTAGATACTTCAAAACAAGGAACACAAACAATTAATGTTTCAGTAAGTGATAATAGTGGTAATACAACTGAAGAAGCGTTTAAGTTCTTTATTGCTGATATGCAAGCTCCAGAAATTACTTTAAAATCAGGAAGTGATATTACAGTAGATTATGGTAGTGAATTTAAATGGCAAGACTATGTATCAATTAGTGATAACTTAGATACAAATATTCGACCTAAAGTAGAAGGAACAATTGATACTAAACAATTAAATCAACAAAAAGAAATGACAATTATTGTTACTGATGGCGCTGGTAATTCATCAAAAGTAACATTGAATGCTACTGTTAAAGATATTACTGGACCAAATATCGTTTTATCAACAAATAAAGTATCTGTTGATAAAGGAAGCAATGTTGATTTAAAATCATATATTACATCTGCCGTAGATAACTTAGATGGTGATATGAAAGATAAGATTTCATTCAATACAATTGATACTTCTACAACAGGAGTAAAGACAGTCACATATACAGGTGTGGATTCAGCAGGTAATAAATCAGAAGTACAATTACAAGTGGAAGTAACATTCTCTGGAGAAAGAATTGTTAATACAGGTCTTTCTAAAAAAGGATGTCCATATGTATGGGGATCAACAGGCCCTAATTCATTCGATTGTTCAGGATTTACACAATGGGTATATAGACAAAATGGTATTTATATTCCAAGAACTTCATCAGAACAAAAAGCTGCTGCTAAAAAAGTAGTAAGTTTATCTGAACTTGAAGTTGGAGATATTTTATGGCGTTCAGGACATGTAGGAATTTATATTGGAAATGGACAATATGTTCATGCACCACATACAGGAGATGTTGTTAAAGTTTCTTCTGGTGTAGGTAAATTTACATGTGGACTTAGATATCAATAAAGGTTTCGATTTGAAACCTTTTTTTTTGCCTTTAAAAACGATATAATATACCTAAAGAGGGTGATTTTTTTGTATATTGCAACAAGTAGTCAATTAAAAAGATATGATCAAGCATTGTTGGATTATGGCTATTCAATTGAGCAATTAGTAGATAAAGCCAGTGATTGTTTATTGAAACATTTTGATAAGTATCAACATATTATGATTGTTTGTGGGCCAGGGAATAATGGTGCTGATGGGATTTCATTAGGAATTAAATTACACCAAGAAGGTAAAGAGGTATTACTTTGCTTAACGGGAAAAGAAGAAAAACTCAGCCAAGCAAATAGATATTATCTTGATCAAGCACAATCTTTATCGATAGAGTGTTTATTTGTAAGTGAAGAAACACTTGAAGAATTTCAAAAAAGTGTTCCACATTTTGATGTGGTAGTTGATGCATTATTTGGCTTTGGACTTAATAGTGATTTAAGAGGAATTGTTAAATATGTTGTTGATCTTATAAATAATATAGAGGTAGATGTTATTGCGATAGATATTCCTACAGGTTTAAATCCTGATACAGGAAAACCTTATAATAGCTGTATTTGTGCGTATCAAACAATAACGTTAACAGCTTATAAGCTTGCTTTTTTAAATCCAGAGAGTGAAATGTATACAGGGAAAGTCATTTTAGAATTATTAGACGCTAAATCTTTTCATGAAGAAATGCTATTTTCACAACCAGTTGATTTTAAATGGGCCAAATATCATATAAAAGAACGTTTCTATGATGGACACAAAGGAACTTATGGAAGAATTATGCATGTAACAGGGTGCTATCATTATCGAGGAGCTGCACTTTTAGCAGCTAAAGCAGCTGTTTATACAGGAAGTGGATTAGTTACGGTTTGGTCTAATGAAAAAGTAATTGATGCATTAAGTTTGTTTTGTCCTGAGGCGACATCGTGTCAAAGACAGTATTTTGATGAACATTTATTACAAGGAAAAGAGGCAATTCTTATAGGAAGTGGACTAGGTTTAAATGATGATAGTGAACGCTTTGTCTGTGAACTTTTAAGTCATACACAAGTTCCAGTTGTGATTGATGGTGATGCCTTGACCATTCTTGCAAAACATCCAGAATTATTAGAAAATCATCATTCCTCTTGGATTTTAACACCACATCATGGAGAATTTAAAAGATTTGTGAATTTTAACCAAACAAGTGAACTAGTGGATCAAGCGAATGCATTTGCAAAAAAATATCATGTTACCTTAGTTTTAAAAGGTCCACATACTCTTATTAGTGATGGAAATGAAACATATCGTATTATGTCAGGAAATAAAGGAATGTCATCTGCAGGTATGGGGGATACACTTGCTGGAATTATTAGTAGCTTTTTAGGACAAGGTTATTTGCCAAAAGATGCGGCTATTTTAGGAACGTATTTACATGGTTTATGTGGTGATGAAGTCTATAAAGAAAATTATACGGTTGTTGCTTCAAAAGTAATTGACCAAATTCCTCAAATGATGAAAAAAATGAAAAAAGATTGATTACGAAACGTGTTCGTTTCGTAATTTTTTTTACCTTTTTTAAAAAAAATAAAAAGAAAAACATCCAAAAATTGTCTATATAATAATAGGAGGAAAAATTATATGGACAAAGTACTAGAAATCACATCAAACGATCATATTATTATGATTAATAAACTCTGTAAAAGAATATTAGGACATCCTGAAATCTTAGGAAGAATCATTAA
>OGXH01002062.1_pt1 | contig 14297 bp, 17 predicted proteins | sample 1576241 | NCBI WGS metagenome assembly OGXH01 (sample SAMEA3541529, study PRJEB24748) | human gut metagenome | biome: human gut; feature: human-associated habitat; material: faeces | place: China | collected 2012
TGGCAGAGCGCGCCGACTGCGTGGTGCAGATGTTCTGCGGCATCCCGACGGCGCGCTCATGCCCCGCTTGGTCTCGTCATGAAGCCGGAAAATGTAGTGGAACAATCCCGCAAGGTCTGTGATCACAGGCTGCATAGCTTCCTCCTCGTTTGTTGATGAATGCAAATAATTGACACTTGATAACTATTCACAATTGAAAATAATATACCCGCCTGCACCGGAATGCAAGCGGGTAAACATGAACTTTTTGAAAACTCTGAAAAAATGATGTTCCAAAGGGAAAATGGTCACTCGTGGAGCGCGCGCTCTTCTTCCAAGGTGTCCTGCTTGCCGCGGATGCGCCCCAGCCCGTAGGCAAGGAGGGTGGCGCAAAGAAGGTTCATCCACGAAAAGGAAGCCCCGTTGAAGGTGTTGCAGATGCCGATGACAAGGTTTGCAAGGCAGAGAAGTTTCACATCGTTCCCGATTTTATTCAAATGAGCGATGCGGGAATCCATATCCGAAAACATATCGAACGGGCCCTGTTCAGCGGAGCGGCGGTAGTACCCCCAGCGGAAGCAGCGGCCAACGGACTCGGCCCCAAGCTCCCCCATGAAATTTTCAAAATCAGAAGAGTTGTCCAGTGTTTCTACCCGGATGATGTATTCGCCCGGCTCGCATTTTTCGAAGGTGTAGGTGCAGAAGCCGCCACACGTCAGAGCCCAGCCCTCCTGCGCAATCTCGTTGAGCCATCGTTCTTCTTTTTCGTATTCCCAGACCCAGAATACCTTATGGAGTTTCTTTGTCTCGCTCATGCTCATTTCTCCTGTAAAATATTGCGGCCATTGGTCAGCAGTTCTTCCAGCCGGGCCAGCTCTCGCTTGAGTACCTCAAACCCGGAAGGGGTCAATTGTTACCTTATCTCCCGGTAAAATTCTGATGAAATTCATACGAAGCTTTCCACTGATTGTAGCTAAAATCTGGTGTCCGTTCTCAAGCTCTACCTTAAAAAACGCATTTGGTAACTTCTCAACTACAACACCTTCAACTTCGATAACGTCTGCTTTTGACATTTTGATTCCTCCTGTAAATAAATCCTTGGGTTTCGTTATGATTATTATTAGATTAGCTCCAGAAATCCGGCTGCTTTTTCATCCTCTGTCAGAGAAAGTATCTCCGGCTTTCCTTTTGTAATAAGTATGGTATTTTCATAGTGTGCCGACAACGATAAATCCTCAGTAACCACTGTCCATTCGTCATCCATCCACACCACATGCGGTGAACCTGCATTAATCATTGGCTCAACCGCCAGTGTCATGCCCGGCTTAAGTCTAAGCCCTTTTCTAAAGCCCTGTGGTCTGAAGTTTGGCACCTCAGGATCCTCATGTAAATGGCTTCCTATGCCATGACCTACAAGGTCATATACAACTCCGTATCCAAAAGACTCGGCAAGCTGCTGTATGGCTCCTGAAATATCATACAGTCTGTTTCCCGCAACTGCATTCTTTATTCCTGCAAAAAAACTGAGACGTGTTCTTTCTATAAGAAGTCTTGCTTCCTCTGAAATCTCTCCTACGCCTACTGTTCTGGCTGCGTCTGAGTGGTATCCTTTGTAGATAACACCAGCATCAAGGCTCACGATATCGCCCTCCTGTAAGATACGCTCATCAGTCGGGATACCATGCACAACCTCCTCGTTCACTGAAACACATATGGAGGCCGGATATCCGCAATATCCTAAGAAAGACGGCTCGCATCCATAACTACGAATCATTTCTTCGCCCAGCCGGTCCACATCCTTAGTGGACATCCCCGGTTTGATTTCTTTACCGAGCTGCTGATGAACGGCCGCCAGAATCCTGCCAGCCTCCCTCATCAGCTCTATCTCATGCTCTGATTTTATAGTTACAGACATTATTATTCACCTAAAATACCTACAATGGCTGAAAATACTTCATCCATAGGCTTTGTTCCGTCTACAGACTTTAAAATGCCCTGCTTGTCATAATACTCGATAAGCGGCTGTGTCTGCTCATGATATACAGCTAAGCGCTTCTGAACTGTCTCAGGCTTATCGTCATCTCTGAGTACTGTGTCAGCGCCACATGCATCACATTTGCCCTCAACCTTTGTTGGATTGAAAACGATATGATATGTTGCACCACAATTGAGGCAGGCTCTTCTTCCACCCATACGGTTAACAATGTTCTCATCAGGAACATCTACATCGATGGCATAATCCATCTTCTCCCCAATCTTTGTGAGAGCATCATCAAGCGCCTTTGCCTGTGGAATTGTTCTTGGGAAACCGTCTAATACAAATCCGTTTTTGCAATCATCCTGCTGTATTCTATCCATAACAAGGTCACAGGTAAGCTCATCCGGAACAAGTGCTCCCTGATCCATATAAGTCTTTGCCTTCTTACCAAGCTCTGTTCCGTTCTTAATGTTTGCACGGAATATATCTCCTGTAGAGATATGTGGTATAGAATATTTTGCAGCTATCTGTTTTGCCTGTGTACCTTTACCGGCACCAGGTGCCCCTAACATGATGATCTTCATAAAAATTTTCTCCTTTTATACAAAACTTGTTGATAGCACGAATGGAGATACTGAATTCAGTATCTCCAATGTACAATTAATCATCTAAAAATCCTTTATAGTATCGAACTCTCATCTGTGATTCAATTTGCTTCAATGTCTCAATAATAACTCCGACAATGATGATGATTGAAGTTCCACCAAAGGATACATCTGCGTTGAATACTCCATTGAAGAATATCGGAACAAATGCGATAAACGCAAGTCCAATAGCTCCAATAAATACAATGTAGTTTAATATCTGATTTAAGTAATCGCTGGTTGGCTTTCCAGGTCTGATACCAGGTATAAAGCCACCTGAACGCTTCATATTGTTTGCAATCTCAAGCGGATTGAATGTAATGTTTGTGTAGAAATAAGCAAATGCTATAATCAACACAATGTAAACAATAAGTCCGATTGAATATACCGGCTCCTTTGGATCACACCAGTTAGACTGTGATAATCCTTTTAATATCTTAGAGCCTATTCCATTTCCATTGCCTTTTCCAAGGAAGCTGGCAATGATAACAGGTGTCTGCATAAGAGACTGTGCAAAGATCACCGGGATAACTCCACTGGTATTTACCTTTAGTGGAATGCATGTCTGCTGACCGCCCATCTGCTTGTTGCCTCTTATTTTGCTTGAGTACTGTACAGGAATCTTGCGCTGTGCATCCTGAAGCAATACTACAAATACTACCATTGCAGCAATTATTGCTACTATGATAAGACCTGCAACAATCGCCTTTGGAACGTTCGCTGCTGAAGCAATGAACTGTGACCAAAGTGTACTTAAATCCTCTGGAATACGTGAAATAATATTGATTGTCAATACTATTGATATTCCGTTTCCTACACCCTTTTCTGTAATACGCTCTCCAATCCACATAAGTACAGCTGAACCTGCTGTAAGTGAAGTAACGACCATAATAACAGTCAATGGTGTCTTTTCTGTAAGGTAATTTTGTCTGTAAAAACCAATTACCATCATGACTGACTCAAGAAGGCCTAATGCTATTGTAAGATAACGTGTTATCTCAACAATTTTCTTTCTGCCATCCTCGCCATCGCGTTGCATCTCTTCAAGCTTAGGTATAGCAATTGTAAGCAACTGCATAATGATTGAAGATGTAATGTATGGTGTAATATTCAGCGCAAATACTGACATCTGTGAGAATGATCCACCTGTTATAGCATCAACAAAGCCTAAACCATCTGCTGATTTACTGTTTAACCAACTCTGAAATACGGAGCCCTTGACACCAGGAATCGGAAGCTCGCTTCCGATTCTGATGACAATAAGCATCATGAATGTAAAAAGGATTCTATTACGGACATCCTTTATTTTAAACGCATTACGGAGTGTTTTAAGCATTAGATCACCTCTGCTTTTCCACCAAGAGCTTCGATTTTCTCTTTTGCACTAGCACTGAAAGCGTTAGCCTGAACTGTAAGCTTCTTAGTAAGTTCTCCATTTCCAAGAATCTTTACGCCATCTCTAGGATTCTTAACGATTCCAGCCTCGATTAATGTCTCAACTGAAACTACTGCATCGTTATCGAATCTCTCAAGAGCTGAAAGATTTATAGGTACGATTGTAAGAGTGTTTCTATTCTTGAAACCTCTCTTAGGCAATCTTCTATATAATGGCATCTGTCCACCTTCGAAACCAGGTCTTGGAGCTCCTGAACGAGCCTTCTGTCCCTTGTGTCCCTTACCAGCAGTCTTACCGTTTCCTGAGCCGTGTCCACGACCTCTTCTGAAATTATCACTATGAACTGAACCCTCAGCCGCTTTTAAATTAGATAAATCCATCACGGTACCTCCTTATTTTATTCTTAAACTTCTTCTACTTTTACGTATGGTGCTACTTTGCGAACAGCTCCCTGTGTAGCTGCATTGTTTGGTAACTCTACAGTTTTGCCTAACTTAGTAAGACCAAGAGCCTCAATAGTCTTCTTGTTCTTAGGAACAGCACCGATTGTAGATTTGATTAATGTAACTTTAACTCTATCTGCCATTTTAGCGTTCCTCCTAACCTAAGATTTCTTCTACAGATTTACCACGAAGCTTTGCAACATCCTCAGGGCTTCTTAACTGCTTAAGAGCCTCGATAGTAGCAAGTACTACGTTCTGCTTGTTGTTTGATCCTAAAGACTTTGTACGGATATTCTGGATACCAGCGATCTCGCATACTGAACGTGCAGGACCACCAGCGATGATACCAGTACCTTCAGGAGACTTCTTTAATAATACGGAAGCACCTGTATATTTTCCTGTTACATCATGTGTAATAGAATTGTTCTCGTCTAACTTAACATTTACCATGCTCTTGATGGCGTCCTCTTTACCCTTACGGATAGCTTCAGGAATTTCTGCTGCTTTTCCAAGACCTGCACCTACATGGCCGTTCTTGTCACCAACAACAACGAGAGCTGTGAATCGCATGTTACGTCCACCCTTAACAACCTTTGTTACACGCTTGATGTCAACTACCTGGTCAACTAATTCTAATTGACTAGCGTCAATGATTTCACGTTTCATGTTTGTCTCCTCCTAAAAATCTAAGCCAGCTTCTCTTGCTGCTTCAGCTAATGCTTTAACTTTTCCTGCGTAAATAAAACCGCCTCTATCGAAGACAACAGTTGAAATACCTTTATCTAATGCTTTCTTTGCGATTACAGTACCAAGCTTTGCTGCTGCATCTACGTTATTAGTCTTCTCGAGCTCTGCCTTGATATCCTTGTCAAGTGTTGATGCAGAAACGAGTGTATTTCCAACTGTATCATCAATAATCTGAGCATACATATGGTTATTACTTCTGAATACAGCTAAACGAGGACGCTGTGCTGTACCAGCAAGATGATTACGCATTCTGTTATGTTTCTTTACACGAACTTCTGTTCTTGATTTCTTACTAACCATTACTTGTCCACTCCTTTAATTATTTTTTACCAGTCTTACCAACTTTACGTCTAATAACCTCATCAGCATATTTGATTCCCTTGCCCTTATATGGCTCAGGTCTTCTCTTATCTCTGATCTCAGCTGCGTACTGGCCAACTTTTTCTTTATCGATACCCTTAATGATGATCTTGTTATCCTGAACCTCTGACTCAAGTCCTTCCGGATCCTCCATCTCAACCGGATGAGAATATCCTAAGTTAAGAGTAAGTTTCTTTCCAGCCTTAGAAGCTCTGTAACCAACACCGTTAACCTCAAGAGTCTTTGTATAACCCTCAGTTACACCAACAACCATGTTGTGGATAAGTGTTCTTGTTAATCCATGTAAGGATTTCATTTTCTTCAAATCATTAGGTCTTGTAACTACTACTTCTTCACCCTCTAATTTGATATCCATCTCTGATGGAAGAGTTCTCTCAAGAGTACCCTTTGGACCTTTTACAGTCACATGATTATTTTCTGCAATTTCAACTGTTACTCCAGCAGGAACTGCGATTGGCATTCTTCCTACGCGATCCCTTCGACATCGAACGTTTTGAACGTATCCGGGAAATATCGGCAGAGATCATGAGCCATCAAAGCGATCTGCCGATAGAGAAAGTAAAAGAATTATTCTGCAATGAAACCGGTTTCCAAACACCTAAACTGGATACCCGTGCCGCCATCTTTAATGACGGGAAAATACTCCTGGTAAAAGAAAAAGCCGGTGTATGGTCTATGCCCGGTGGCTGGGTAGACGTCAACCAAAGCATCAAAACCAATACGGAGAAAGAAGTCAAAGAAGAAGCCGGACTGGACGTAAAAGCCGTACGCCTGATTGCTTTGCAGGATAGAAACCTGCACAACGTGCCTCCTTATGCATACAATGTCTGCAAAGCCTTTGTTTTTTGCGAAGTAACAGGCGGAAGTTTTCAGAGTAATATAGAGACTACTGAAAGTAGATATTTTTCTTTGGACGAGATACCTGCATTGGCCGAAGAAAAGAACAATAAAGAACAGATAGCCATGTGTTTCGCCGCCTATCAGGATGAAAACTGGAAGGTACCATTCGACTAAAAAAAACACCCGTAAAAAGTAAAGATATGAAGAAAGAAACCACCCCTCTCCGCCTGATTTATCCGCAATGGCAAGGCGGAATTGTAGATCACTGGATGCCGGATATTCCGGCAGAAGACTCTTCCAGAGGTTATTATTTAGGTGCCCAGTTACTGAACCTGCTGGCTCCGGACAGCAATCAGAAAACCGTGGAAGTTCCGGTATCTCTCGATATAAACGACAGAGCAACGGAAAAAGGTATCAACTCCCGTAGCGTGATTGTCAAACAAAGCAAGGCTGCGCTCGATATACTTAACGAAAACAAACCGGACCGGATCATCACCCTAGGCGGAGAATGTTCGGTCAGCGTTGTTCCGTTCACTTATCTGGCTGCCCGATACCCGAACGATGTAGCCATAATCTGGATAGATGCTCATCCGGACATCAACCTGCCTTATGATGATTACAAAGGGTATCATGCCATGGCCCTCACCGCTTGCTTGGGAATGGGTGACGAAGAGATTATGAACTTACTGCCCGGTAAGTTTGACGCTTCCAAAGCATTAATAGTAGGACTGCGTTCATGGGATAAAGGCATGCAGGAACGGCAAAAGGAATTGGGCATAAAAGGTCTGGCACCGAAAGAAACAGCGGACAACAGTTCCGCCATTATGGAATGGCTGAAAAGTACCGGAGCTTCCAAGGTTGTCGTCCACTTTGACTTGGACGTGATAGATCCTGCCGACATGATAGCAGGCGTCGGCGTTGAACCGGACGGTATGAAGACCGAGGAAGTAGTCCGCGTGATTAACGACATTGTCTCCGAATATGACCTGGTAGGGCTGACCGTAGCCGAACCAATGCCACGTATCGCTATTAAAATCAGGAATATGCTGAACCAGTTGCCTTTATTAAAAGAGTAAGAAAAGAGAAACTCACAAATAATCTCTATATTTGTATGGTCTCAAACAAAAACAACTGGAATCTACAAAAAATACAGACCATGCATACGATATTGATTATTGAAGACGAACCAAGAGTAGCCAGCCTGCTCAAGAATGGACTGGAAGAGAATGGTTATCAAACCATGGTAGCTTACGATGGTGTCATGGGACTGCGTCTCTTCCGTGTCCATACGTTCGACCTGGTGATTTCTGATATTATCCTGCCCAAGATGGATGGTTTTGAGCTATGTAAAGAAATCCGTAAAACGAATCCAGGCATCCCTATCCTGATGCTGACAGCCTTAGGCTCTACGGATGATAAACTGGACGGATTCGATGCAGGAGCCGATGACTACATGGTGAAACCTTTCGATTTCCGCGAACTCTACGCAAGAATCAGGGTACTGCTGAAACGTAATAATGAAGCAGCCGCACCGCAACCCCGGGAGATCAGATATTCCGACCTGTACATTGACCTACAAGGAAAAAATGTAACCCGAAACGGCACTCCCATCAAACTTTCACCCAAAGAATACAACCTGTTGCTCTACATGGCCGAGAATGCAGAGCGGGTTCTCAGCCGCATAGAGATAGCCGAAAAGGTTTGGAATACCCACTTTGATACCGGAACCAACTTTATCGACGTATACATCAACTATCTCCGCAAAAAGATAGACAAGGATTTCGACACCAAACTGATCCATACCAAAGCCGGTATGGGCTTTATACTGACGGATAAACTATGAAGATCAGAACAGCCTTAACCCTGCGGTACACTTGTATCACAGCCGCCGTGTTCCTGGTATTTATCACTACCATCTACTACGTCAGTGAGCACTCGCGCAGCAATGCCTTTTTCCGGAATCTGAAAAGCGAAGCCATCACCAAGGCACATCTGTTTCTGAACAACCAGGTGGATGCCGAAACCATGCAATCCATTTACCTGAACAATAAAAAGTTTATCGACGAAGTAGAAGTAGCCGTCTACGACACCGATTTCCGGATGTTATACCACGATGCCTTGCAAAACGACATCATAAAAGAAACTCCGGAAATGATAGAGCGCATCCTCCAGAAGAAAGAAATAGACTTCTACATCGAAGATTACCAGGGAGTAGGTATCATCTATACTTTCGAAGGTAAGGATTACATCGTTACCGCCGCCGCTTATGACGGCTACGGATATGCCAAACGGGAAATCCTGAAAGAAACACTCGCCCTATTACTATTCAGCGGACTGACCGCGCTGATTATTGTAGGCTACCTCCTTGCCCGGAGCGCATTGGCCCCCATCAGAAGCATTGTAAAAGAAGCGGAGAACATAACCGCCTCACGAATCAACAAACGCCTGCCCGTCAAGAATGAGAAAGACGAATTAGGCGAACTGAGCCTTACCTTCAATGCCTTGCTCGACAGACTGGAAAAGTCATTCAATTCGCAGAAGATGTTTGTCAGCAACGTGTCGCACGAACTGCGTACCCCTATGGCTGCACTTTCTGCCGAACTTGATCTTGCCGTGCAGAAAGAACGAAGTCCCGAACAATACCAAAACGCCATCCACAACGCGTTGCAGGATTCGCAAAGAGTGATTAAACTCATCGACGGATTACTGAACCTTGCCAAAGCGGATTATGAACCGGAACAGATCAAAAGAGAAGAAATCCGTCTGGACGAACTGTTGCTCGATGCAAGGGAACTTGTCTTGAGGGCGTACCCCGATTTCCATGTGGAACTCGTATTCGAGCAGGAAGCCGAAGACGACAAGGTACTCACAGTGATCGGTAATAGTTACCTGCTTACAACAGCGTTCGTAAACCTCATCGAAAACAATTGCAAGTACTCCCGGAACCAAACTTCTTTTATCCAGATTTCTTTCTGGGAAGAATGGTCCATCATCCGCCTTTCGGACGACGGTGTGGGCATGTCGGACAAGGACAAAGAGCACTTGTTCCAACTCTTCTACCGTGGCGAAAACAAAGATGTGGCATCCGGCTACGGCATTGGCATGACTTTGGCACAAAAGATACTGAGCCTGCACAAAGGGGAAATATCCGTCTTCTCGCATCCGGGTGAAGGAACCACTTACGTCGTTAAACTCCCGCATATCTGATTTCTCTAATGGTTTTCTAATACCACTCTAATAAATCTCTAACGGCTTTTCCACGAAGCCATTCTTACTTTTGCGACGTGAAATAGAAACGCAATTAGTAACTTCAAAAAAAAGGAAAGAGATTATGAAGTGGAAGAAAAAGTTACAGCAGCCTCAGTATGCGCTCAACTCCGAGAAAGTATTTCTGACTGCCACACAACCGGCAAAATCCGTTTACTCATACCTGCAAACGACAAGGCTCGGGTTGACAAGAGCAGAAGTTGAAGACCGCCAACTTACGTATGGAAAGAACGAAGTGGTTCACGAACAAAAGAAAAATCCGTTCATCGTATTCATCAAAACTTTCATCAATCCGTTCATAGGAGTGCTGACCGGATTGGCAGTCATATCACTCGTCATCGACGTACTCATGGCAGAACCGGGAGAACAGGAATGGACGGGAGTCGTCATCATCGCCGTCATGGTGGTGTGTAGTGCCATCCTGCGTTTCTGGCAGGAATGGAAAGCCAATGAAGCCACAGATTCACTAATGAAAATGGTAAAGAATACCTGTCTCGTGAAGCGTGCCGGAAGTGGTGAGGAAGAACTGGATATCACGGAACTGGTTCCGGGAGACATCGTCTTCCTGGCAGCCGGAGACATGATTCCGGCAGACCTGCGCATCATCGAATCCAAGGACTTGTTCATCAGCCAGGCTTCCCTGACCGGAGAGTCGGAACCGATAGAGAAGTTTCCGGAAGTAAAGGAAAAGCAATACCGGAAAGGCAGCATCGTGGAACTAGATAACATCTGCTACATGGGTTCCACCGTTATCAGTGGCGCAGCCAAAGGTATTGTGTTTGAAACCGGCAACAGGACCTTCCTCGGTACTATCGCCCGCAACCTCACGGGACACCGTGCCACTACTGCTTTCGACAGGGGAATCAGCAAAGTAAGCCTGCTGCTCATCCGTTTTATGCTGGTCATGGTTCCGTTCGTCTTCTTCATCAACGGGTTTACGAAGGGGGATTGGTTCGAGGCTTTCATCTTCGCCATTTCGGTAGCCGTGGGACTCACGCCCGAGATGCTTCCGATGATTGTAACCGCCAACCTCTCTAAAGGTGCTCTGTCCATGTCGAAGAAGAAAACGATTGTTAAGAACCTGAATGCCATCCAGAACTTCGGTGCGATGAATATTCTTTGCACCGACAAAACGGGTACGCTGACGTGCGACAAGATTGTTCTGGAAAAGTACATCAATGCCGATGGCAGCAATGACGAAAGCAAACGAATATTGCGTCACGCCTACTTCAACAGCTATTTTCAGACCGGGCTAAAGAATCTGATGGATAAAGCCATCCTCTCGCACGTAAAGGAACTGAAGCTGGAACATCTGAAGGATGCCTACACCAAAGTGGACGAAATACCGTTCGATTTCATCCGCCGGAGAATGTCCGTAGTGATAGAAGACAAACAAGGGAAACGCCAGATCATCACCAAAGGCGCCGTGGAAGAGATGCTCAGTATCTGTTCGCACACAGAGTTCAATGGGGAAGTACAACCTCTGACGGATAAACTGAAGGTTAAAGCCCAAAAGATCAGCGAAGAAATGAACCGGAAAGGAATGAGAGTGCTGGCCGTTGCTCAGAAAAGCTATATAGAGAAGGTGGGTAATTTCTCCGTGAGTGATGAAAAGGAAATGGTTCTGATTGGCTTCCTGGCTTTTCTTGATCCCCCGAAACCATCTGCGGCAGAAGCTATTAAGCAACTGCATGAGTATGGTGTGGAAGTTAAAATTTTATCGGGGGATAATGATATTATAGTGAAAGCCATAGGTAGGCAAGTCGGTATCGACACAAGTTATTCACTGACCGGACCGGATATTGAGAATATGGATGAGGCTATTTTGAAAGAGCGTGTAAAGACCACTACCTGCTTTTCCAAATTGACGCCTCTACAAAAAACACAGATTATTTCCATCTTACAGGAACAGGAGAATACCGTAGGGTTTCTGGGAGACGGCATCAATGATGCTGCCGCCTTACGGCAATCGGATATCGGCATTTCGGTAGATTCCGCTGTGGACATCGCCAAGGAAAGTGCCGACATCATCCTGCTGGAAAAAGACCTGATGGTACTGGAAGACGGAGTACTGGAAGGCCGGAAGACTTTCGGGAATATCAATAAGTACATCAAGATGACGGCAAGTTCAAACTTCGGTAATATGTTCAGTGTCATGTTTGCAAGTGCGTTTCTGCCGTTCCTGCCGATGATGCCGATTCATCTGCTCATCCAGAATTTACTATATGATATCTCGCAAACTACGATTCCATTCGACCGCATGGATCCGGAGTTTCTGAGAAAACCACGCAGATGGGATGCATCAGACCTGAAACGTTTTATGATTTACATCGGGCCCATCAGTTCCATATTTGATATCGTCACGTATCTGGTGATGTGGCATGTGTTTGGCTGTAATAGTCCGGAACATCAGTCCTTGTTTCAATCAGGATGGTTTATTGAGGGACTGCTTTCGCAAACTCTGATTGTACACATGATACGTACACGGAAAATTCCGTTCATACAGAGCCGTGCCACTTGGCCCGTAATCGGTATGACTACTTTGGTGATGGTTATAGGAATTGTGATACCATTCACATCTTTCGGAGCATCCATAGGTTTGCAGGCACTTCCATTGAGTTACTTCCCGTGGCTGGTGGGTATTCTGCTCTCCTATTGCGTACTGACTCAATTGATAAAGAACTGGTATATCAGAAAGTTTTCGGGTTGGTTATAAAAGAAAGCCCTGCTTTTCTTCTTTGTCAGACGATACTGGCGGATGAAGAAAGCAGGGCTATTAGTATCAACAAAACTACAGTACTATTATTCAGATTCTATCAAATGGTCTGTTATTCAGAAAAAGATTCGTCGCATACTTCGGTGACTTGTTCATAAGGAATACATCCATAGCTGCGGTCGTCCAGATAACGCAATGCTACATACGGTACATCTGCCCCGGAAACATACATTTGCAATATAGATATAACCTCCGCCATACGCGAAGTGAATGAGCCATTTCGTTCATTATAAACCTTCACCCACACACGGTCTCCTCTTTTGATGGGAAGTTCTATAGTCTTCATAAACAGTATAATTAATGCGTTTGTTGGAATTACTTGCATAGTAACGGCAAACTACCATTTGATGCAGACCGGAAAGGCGTTTTCAGACGGTATCATTTTATGGTAAAAAGAAGTTTTCCTGATAATAAGGTACGTAAAGAAGCATTCCACTTTCAAAGGATAAAGCGGAAACACGATTCCTTTTGCCTGCTGGGGTAAAAAATCGGAAACTATATGTATCAGGGACTAATTTTGATGTTATTTTTGCTGTTCGATATAAGATTTATTCATATTTTGTTAGGGTTTGTTTGCTTTTCTGTCAAAAAAGACGCAACTTTGTAGCTGCTATTTGCCGTTACTATGCAAGTAATTTCACCTCAACGAAGTGCCATACAGCATATTAAATCTGCCATCTTTCTTCTTTTTACTTTTCTTCACTAAGGAAATCACTTGCCTGTTTATTCTGTCTATCACCTCCGCATCAAACGGCTTCAGATAAGTCATCGTCACCCGAATGGACGAGTGCCCCAACGACTGGCTTATCAGTCCCACAGGTACACCACTATGATAAGCAAGTGTAGCCCATGTATGGCGTGCGGTGTACGAACTTACGGAAACACCAGGCAATAACTGTTTCATCAACCGCGCCAACTCCCGGTTGAAATGCCGTAATGTTTCTTGATAACGGTGGTGATGTTCCTCCATGAACAAGCCACCATGCAGCAACGGGAACAAATATTCCGAATCCGTCTTATCCCTGTACTTCTGCAACAGCCTCATCGCATCGGGCGGCACATCCACCACCATCAGTTTCCCCGTCTTGTGCCGACGGTAAGTGATGCGCCTATTTCTCAAATCCGACTTCCGCAAGTGTGCCAGGTCAATGAACGGCATACCGCGCAACATGAACATCAGCAGGAAGTAGGTGAGCACTTGCTGTTGACGCAGTGTCAGCACACTAAAGTCCGTATTCCTGAGTTGCTCCATCTGCTCTGCCGTCAGCGCCCGCTTGGTGCGCGACTCCACTTTCGTATAAACATCCTTGAACAGCACCGGATTGTACCCCTCTATACCCGGTGACATCCAGCGATTGTACACCGCCTGCAATGTACGCATATAAGTGGAGATCGTGTTCGGACTGGACTGTTGTCCAGCCAACCAGTCCTCATACTCTTTCAGCCTCTCAGGGGTGAAAATCTCCTGCATGGACAGGGAAGCAGTGGTGTTTTTCGGATGCCTTTCCTCTGCACAAAACTTCTCATAGGAACGCAGCGTGCAAGCATAAACATGCATTGCCGGGAACTTTCCTTCCCGCTTCAGCATCCCGATAACTTCCGGCATATAGAGCCGTAAGTCATCTTTCGCATTTTTTCTTTCTACATTCATAAAGCATTGATTTTAATTACATGATTCAAAAAACTGCTTGTACCACAGAACGTACGTGCAGTAGTAATGTTTATGGGCGCCAAAGATAAAGCTAAAGGAATCCGGCAAGAGAATATTTATAAATTATACAAATCTGGTATTGAATTTGATTTATAACGGCTCCGGAGGTGCAATCTTTCCCGAATTTTCCAAAAC
>OGXH01002067.1_pt1 | contig 14265 bp, 14 predicted proteins | sample 1576241 | NCBI WGS metagenome assembly OGXH01 (sample SAMEA3541529, study PRJEB24748) | human gut metagenome | biome: human gut; feature: human-associated habitat; material: faeces | place: China | collected 2012
GATCCAAAAAGGGAAGAATTGATAAAAAGTAAGTTTGAAATATATAAGGATATGTATTTGCAAATAGTACTTATAAAAAGAAGTCATTGCTTAAATAAATCAGCAAGTGAGATAGATGAAATAATAAAAAATTATTATAAAAATTTAATAGAAAATGAAAGAGATAAATTAGTTCTGCTTGATGGACGTACCATAAATTTGTTCGAAGATATATTTAATGAAAAACATACAAATAATACTAATACAGAACATACAGTCAATACAGAAGCCGATAGTGAAAAAAGGTGGGAACAATCTATGCGATCATATAAAAAGTATAAATTGGAATCTAATATAAAAAAAGAGTATAAAAGATTAAAGAAAAGAATGAAATATCCAATGCATTATGCACGATATATTATTGCTAACATAGGCTTTTTTGTAATGATTATATGTACAACAGGGTTATTGAATGCATCTGAAAGTGATATTAGCGGGCATAGTTATGTAGTGGGCGCACTTCTAATAGCGTCTATTATCTCTATAATAATTACAATTTGTAATATTAGTTATATTGGAGAATATTAAAACATAGGAGAGTTGGTGTCAATAACATGATGATAAGCCAATTCTATATATAGTTTTATTATGAAAAAGTTAATAATTGTATCGGTAGTGAAATTAGACGAAGTCTAAAGCACTACTTTTTTTATACCCCGCTTTAGACATTGTCTATTAAGGGGATGTATTTGTGCACAAAATCAGATCTCCTCCTGATTATCTTCAGCCAAAAAAATACGGGAGGAAGATAGGATGGAAAACGATTATAAAAGAAACTATTTTTGGATCAAAAGAGATCTTAAAGGAAACAAACACTATTATTTTAAAATAAAAGGTCAATACCATGAGGTATCGGAAGAAGTATATAAAATTTGTTATAACTCATTTAAAAAAGAAGAACGAGAAAAAGAAAAGAGAAACGAGTTTAAAGTATTCAGTTTAGATCAGTTAGATAATAATAATACAGCACTTGTTGATAAAGTTGCGGATGATAATAATCAATATGATACTTTAAATATTAATGAAGAAGTTGAAAATGTAATGAATATCATTAATCAGCTTTCAAAAGAAGATAGGGATCTTATTACAAATCTTCTCATTAAGAATAAAACAGAAAGAGAACTTTCAACCTTGATGGGAGTTTCTCAACCAGCGATACATAAACGTAAAAAAGAATAATAGAAAATATCAAAAATAAGTCAAAAATGTAACTTATTTTTTTATTTGGTTATCAAGATATAAAAAAATGTCCAGTTATATATGAGGGGAGTTATTAAGCATCTCCTCTCAAGAGGACATTGAAAACAGAATAGTCTGAATCAGCAACAAAAAGTTTTCTAGCACGTTGATAGTTGCGCCAAGAGAATATGTGAACATAGAAATGTAAGGTCACAATAAAATGTGAATTTCTTCTCTGTTTCGTATTGGAGCGAGAAACAACTGATCATAAAAAGGTGGGGATAGACCTTTGCCGTTATGAAAGCGTAAATGATACTTCACTCTATTCAATAGTCGAGCGTGAACAAACCGTCGCAACAATTGAGGAGTGGTCTTTGACACGTGTGTCGTATGTTCTTGATGATCCTATACAGAAGCTGGTTTGGACATTGGAAAACAGACTTGAACCGATACGTTTATTGATAGATCGTGACACCTGTACTTTTTGCAGGTGTCATCATTGTGTTAATAAAAGAAAGGATTGATCTTATGAAAAGAGTACATATTTTAACACCTGAAGAAAATAAACTTTCTTCGAAGCAGTTAGAGGAATATATGGAGTTTGCTGCTAAAAACAATTATGAACTTACTGGAGAATTGCATTTTCATTTTTCCAATGCTTTTTATGAACCAGAGAAGTTTGTGAATACAATAAAGGATCTTACAACAAGCAGGACATTTGTTACTGATGGTGACTGTATTGTGTTTGCTAATGCATTCAATGATGGAAGACTTCTTAAGGCATTTGAAGATAATGGCTTTGAAGTCTATGAACGTGACAGTGGTCGTCTTATTCAGAATGTGTTCAATGAATTCAACGAAAGACAGGTTCATACTTTGAAAGCTGTAATTAACAGTGCATTAGAATCAGCTGTTAATAATAAGCCACTGTTTGTAACTAGCAATTCAAACAGTGAAGCCACTCATGATTGTGTACGAGAATATGTATCCAAGTATGATTTGGATCATGCTGTTGTTATTCAACTTTCAAATCTGAATGAAGAATTTAAAAAACAGATTGGAGATGTCATAAAAAATGAAAAGTGTGACCATCTGGTACTTATTGAACCTGATTCTTTTTCAAAACAAATGCAACAGGATGTTGTTGACTTTGCATTGGAAAATAATCTGAAAATAGACAGTTACTATGCACAGCCAGAAGCTGAAATTTCATTACAGATGAAAGGCATGGTTAACTGATTGAATGGATATCTTTGATTACTATTACATATATACATGCCTGAAGAAACTTGTCACCTATAAAAAGATCACTAAAAATGTTGCCAATAAAGTTCTGAAAAAGTATGAAGAAGAATGTAATCCACTTGTCAGATATCATTTTTAAATTCACAAAATAAAGTGAATAATATCATGGATAGATCGAAAAAGTTGTGGTACTGTATGTGGTGATAAGAAAGGGGATTTTTAGAATGGCTCATGCTCAAAAACAAGTACGCATTATCGAACCACTGGAAAGATTTGTAAACAGAATCAATCTTGTTGGCTGTTATGCAAGAGTCAGTTCAGACAGTGAAGATCAGCTTAATTCATATAACAATCAGGTTGACTTCTATGAATCCTATGTCAACAGTCTTGAAAATTCGAAACTGGTTAAGATCTATACAGATGAAGGAATAACTGGAACAAGAATGGACAAGAGAGATGGTTTTCTTCAAATGATTGAAGACTGTCGAAAAGGTCTTATAAATAGAATAATTACTAAATCGATCAGTCGATTTGCACGAAATATAACGGAGACACTTTCAGTAGTAAGAGAACTGAAATCAATAGGTGTCTCCGTTTATTTTATGACAGAAAAAATCGATACAGCAAAAATGGGAAGTGAAATGATGCTTGCTGTCTATGCTGCCTGTGCCGAAATTGAATCAAAAGCAATTTCAAATGCACAGAAATGGGCATTTCGTACAAGAGCAAAAGAAGGAAGATATAACCAACCGAAGTTGCCGTTTGGTTATCAAAGAATAGATGGTGAAGTAAAAGTCATAGATGATGAAGCAAAGATTGTTGAAGATATCTTTAATAAATATGTGAATAAAGATTTTTCGGTAACAAAACTTGTGGATTATCTGAATAAACATTATTTCAAAAAGAAAAAGTGGTCACAGTCCACAGTTTCATCAATGCTTAAAAATGAAAGGTATTGTGGAGATATGCTTCTTCAAAAAAAGTATTCACCTGATGTCTTTCCTTATAAGTTAGTCACAAATAAAGGTGAACTTGCACAGTATTATGTTTACGATGTGTTCCCAAAAATCATTGATCGTGAACTTTTTGAAAAGGCAAATGAAAAACTTGTGAACAACAAGTTGAAGTTCAATAAAAATCAGACAGATGGAAATAGAGAATATCTGCTGACATCAAAAATAAAATGTGAACATTGTGGTGGAACTTTTAAAAGAAGTGTGTTGAGGAATAAAGAATATTGGAGTTGCAGTAATCATGTTACTTCAGCAAAGAAATGTGAAGTAAAAATGATTGGAACGGATGAAATAGAAGATGCATTTTTAAAAATCTTTTATAAGCTCAAAGAAAATATTCATGTTTTGGAAGCCTATAAAAAACATATTGTGAATTTTACGACAAATGACGATGACAAATGTGAACTTGATCTCGTTAATCGTGAACTTAAAAAAGTAAGCAGTTCTATCAATACACTTGTTCGATATTATCAGAAAGATCTTATAAGTCTGGAAGATTATAAGAAAAAGCATAACGAGTTGCTGGTAGACAAATCAGTTTTTGAAATGCAAAAGTGCAAACTCAATGAAAAAATCTATCAGAGATTTGAAGTGATACAGACACAGATCATCATTGAATGTCTGGAATCAGTAAAAGAAATCACTGCACTGGATGAAGAAATCTTCAATACTTTAGTTGATTCGATTGAAGTGGGAACATTGGATATCCAGTTCACATTGAAAAACGATCTTAAGTTAAAAGTAGAAAGGAAACAGTTCTAATGGATAAAGAAAAGGCAAAAGAAAATAGAATGATACAGCAGTTTTTTAAAAACAAGGTCTTTTGGGGAATTGACAGTATTCCTTTAAAAAGAAAAATCTACAGAGGTAAAAGAGATAAGAATGGATCTCGAAAAAATGAATGCTTCTATGTAAGTGAAGATCAGAAATATCGAATCGAAGAAAGTGTTCTGGTCAAGAATGTGAATTTGTTGCTGGAAGAAGTTATCAATATGAAAGACAAATACATACAAGGATGGAACAGTGAATCAAGTGAACAGTATTTTGAAATATTGAATAGAAATGCACTCCAAAATATGAATACAGAAAGTGACTACAAGAACTTTATTTGTGACTATTTGAATCAGCAAAATTCACAGGAATATGAAAATGTGAAGTTAAAAAGTAATATAGAAAAATGTGAATTCAAGAATATTATTGAAAAGATTGAGGTATATGAAACAGGAATACTGAGTATTTTCAATAATGGTCTTGAACTTTTTATTAATTATTAAGGAAAGGGGGTAAGATTGTGAACTATATTATCAGAGATGACAAAGAACATGAAACAACTGCACCGAAGGTTAAAGTGATTGCTCCAAGAAAGAAGTTCCAGCCATCATACAATGACAGGCAAAACAGGAAAATAAAAGTTGGAGCATACTGTAGGGTTTCAACAGATTCTGATGAACAGGAACTGAGTTATGAAACACAGTGTGAATATTATGAAAACTATATAGGTAATCATGAAAGCTGGGAACTTGTTGCCATTTATTCAGATGAAGGAATAACAGGTACATCAACCAATAAAAGATCAGATTTTATGCGTATGATTGATGATGCTCGAGCAGGAAAACTAGATATGATCATTACAAAAAGTATTACACGATTTGCAAGGAATACTGTTGATTCGCTGATGTATTTAAGAATCCTCAAGGAATACAATGTCGATGTCTACTTTGAAGTGGAGAATGTTCACAGTCTAGAAGCAAATGAGATGTTGCTGACGATCCTTTCAAGTGTTGCCCAACAAAGCAGTGAAGATAAAAGTGAAAGTATCAAGTGGGGATATCAAAGGCAGTTTGAAAAAGGAAAGGTTTATGCTGCCAATATGTATGGCTATAAGTCAAACAGAGGAACACTTGATATTATTGAAGAAGAAGCAGAAGTTGTTCGAGAGATCTTTTCTAAATATCTTTCAGGAATGAGCGAAAGCAAAATAGCAAGGTACCTGACGGAAAACAAAGTTCCCAAGAAGAACGGGAGTACAAAATGGGATTCAGGAACAATTGGCAGGATGCTGCAAAATGAAAAGTACAGTGGTGATGCTCTTTTAAAGAAGACATTCAGCATAGATTTTCTTCATAAGAAACGGTATAAAAATGAAGGTCAGAAGAAAATGTACTTTGTGGAAAACAGTCATCCTGCGATTGTGACCAAAGAAGTATTCAAAGCAGCTCAAGTAGAAAGAACAAAAAGGAATATGAAATCAAATGATGAAAAAGAAGTTGTGGAAAGTCACCATCAGAATCGCTATTCATCTAAAAATCCTTTAAGTAATAAAATCATCTGTTCAGAGTGTGGCGCCTTATATAGAAGGGCTGTCTGGACAAAAAGAAATAAGGAAAAAGAACCTGTATGGAGATGTTCAAACAGGTTGAAGAATGGAAATGCAATCTGTCCCAACAGTGTGACTTTAAAAGAAAAGCCATTACTGGATGCTTTAACATCATTGATCAATGGAAAAACAAAATCAAAAGAAAAAACACGACTTGAACTTGCTAAAGAATTATCGGAATATTTGAATCCAAAAGATATTATTGAAAAGAAACAAAAACTGAATTGTGAATTAGAAAATGTGAATTCACAAATAAATGAATTATTAGATAAAGGAATGTTACTTGTTGCCAGAGGCGTTCAAGACGAAAGTCAAATTGAGGAACACTTGGCACAATGTTATCAAACCAAACAAATGCTTAAAAAAGAACTGAAAAAGCTTGATGACAAATACAATGCATTAAAGCAAGGCAGACAGGAAAAACTATTAAAAACGTTAGAAAAAAATAGCAATGAACATACTGTTATGACACAAGAAGATCTTGCAGTTTTTATTGATAGAATTATTGTAAAAAAAGACAAGATTGAAATAGAAACAATAGATGATCAAAAATGTGAACTCCTATTAAATCAGATAAGTTAGAAATTTTTTTAGATGAATGCAAATGATTATTAAATATAGTAAAATATATTTAATAATTACTAAATAGATGGGAGGAACATTATGAATATAGACACAGGAGTTACAAGAATATTGTTGATTGGTAATGGGTTCGATTTAGCACATGGGTTACCAACATCATATAGTTATTTTCTTGATTTTTGTGATAAGGTATCAAGGATGTTTACATATCTAATGCATATAGATGACAAAGCATATGAGAAATCTGCTCTTAATACTTGGGATGTAGATGATTCTATAAAAGACAAGTTACTAGAGTGGTATAAAAAAAGAAATGATAATCCAGATAAATTAGCTATTGAAATATATGATAATATTAAAGAGAATATTTGGATACATTATTTTTTAAATATTAGATATACTCTTGGAAAAAACTGGATAGATTTTGAATCTGAAATTTCAAATGTAATACAAGCATTTGAATGCATAAGAAATAATATAGAAAGAAGAGAACGTATACAACAAGGTGAAGGGAGCAAAGTCATAAAATTAGAAGTTGTACAGAATTTTGTGAATATTTCAAAAAAACTTAAAAAGTTTAAAAAATCAAATCTAGATGATATGTATACAAATTTAGAAATTTTTGATGAATATATTGAAAAAATGACTCTGGATTTGGATAAGTTAATAAGGACATTGGAAATCTATATTTGTGAATTTATAAATAAAATAGAAGTGTTACAAAAAAATGATGATATCAAAGATATTAATCCAGATTATGTTTTGTCATTTAATTATTCTAATACATATGAAAGAATATATGATCAATCAAATAAAATTGAATATGATTATGTACATGGTAAAGCGGATATAAATAATAATGTAGATACTTGTAATTTGGTTCTTGGAATTGATGAGTATCTAGAAGGTCATGACAGAGATGAAAAGTTAGAATTTTTAGCATTTAAGAAATTCTATCAAAGAATTTATAAATCTACAGACAGTTTTTACATGGAATGGGTAGATAAGATAAGACGTAATTTATTTTCATCATATGAACTTTATATTTTTGGTCATTCATTAGATAAAACTGATAAAGATATTTTAAAATTATTAATATGTAATAATAATGTGAAAACTAAAATATACTATCATCGAAAAAATAAGGATGACAAAAAAGAGTTAAGTAAATTAATAAGAAATCTAGTACAAATTATGGGAGCTGATGAATTGATAGATAGAACGTGTGGAGCATATAAAACTATTGAATTTAAACCACAGACACTTCCTGAAGCAGATTAAAGTAATCAGTTATTTCTACTTGTTAAATTAAAGAAGTATGTGGGTTCTGAATTCTTGTTAGTATATTTTTAATATGATATACTAATCTTGTTTAAAAATTAAATATTCGATTTGATATATGCGGCAAAAGTGATTGTAAGAATTTTATATATGGTGCCAAGTTACTTTTTTGAAAGGCTAAAAATACATTTAATGACATCTGTATTGACTCCTAAATTCAAAATTAAGAGTTAAAATGGATATCATCGAAAAAACACAGATGGAATCAATATTTTTTAAGATATTTTAAAGAATCAAAAAATAGCGATTTACGTGGATGTCACCTATATAAAAGGGTGTCACTACCAAAAAATCGCTATTTTTTACTTCAAAGATGAGGTAAAATGGATGTCATTAAAAGAAAGCAGGAAACCAAATGAAATTTTATATTAACAATAAGGAATTAAGTGAAAAAGTATTTTGGAGAACACTAGAATCATTAGTAAGTCCAATGCAAAGAGTACATATCTTGGATGGGATGAAAGTGAAGATTGCCGATTATTTATGTTGGATTGAAATAGTGTAATGATTTTAAAAGCGAATATGAATGATAAGATAGTAGATCAAAAGATTTACTATCTTTTTTTTACGAAAGAAGGTGGTACAATGAAAGAAATAATCATATCTATTGTTTCAATGCAAATTGGTGCATTTATAGGAATTGCTACAATGTGCTTTTTCCAAATCAATAAAGGTAATAGTAGCTCTGATAAGCAATAAATACAAGTATAGACTTTGTACAAATTTAATGATGATAATGAGTAGAGGAGATGAGAATATATGAAAAAAAGCAATATTATAGTTTTAGCGTTATCTACATTGTTGGTTGTTTGTAATGCACTACCAATGAACAACCATGTAGAAAACAAAAAAGAAGTAATTATTTCACAAAAAGAGGTATCAAAAAAGAAATCAAAGAAAAAAGATGTATCCAAAGATGAAACCAATGAAAGTGATAAAAGTGTAAATGATACATCCAAACAAACAGCAGAAGAAAATACGATTCAGGAAGATCAAGAATCTGTAAAAAGTGATGTGCAAACTCAAGAGAAAACGAGTAATCAAAATACTAATGAAAATAAAACAAAAAAGAAAGTTGAAACAAAACAAACACCAGTACAACCTGTTGAAAGCAATCAGCCTTCTTCTGTAACACCAAGTCAGCCAGCATCAAGTGGAAATACTACTAATGCACAACAACCTCAAAAGGAAGAACAAACAAAGATTTTAAGAGTGACATATTGGGTTAAATGTGATTGCGGAAAAGAATTGACACATTCAATAGATTATAAAGATTACGAGTCTTACTATAATAGTAACGATTACTCAGTAAAGATTTTAATTAACCAATTATTAGATGAAGGACATTGTGCAGGTAATGAAGAAGTATGTGGTGCTTCGCATTATCGTTATGGTACAAATGAAAATTGGATTTATAAGTAAATCATTATCAAACTATGTAGAAACATGATAGAATTGAATGCGGATAAAGAATAAGTAAATAGTTTATCATAAATAATTACTGAAAATTCAAAATATTACCAACAATTTTTATAAAAATCTCTCATTCTTTATCCATTTGATATTATAAGCAGGCAGGTCGATATGATCTGTCTTTTTTTGTTGGAGGAATATATGTATTTAAATAAATGGGTATTCAAGCCATAGGACAATCGAAAGATTGTCCTTTTTGCATTTAATAAACAAAAGAAGTAGGGCAATGTTTAAAACTTGCATTGTAAACAATAAATAACAGGAGAAAAAGTAAAATGAAAAATAAACTTTCTAAACTATATAAGATTTTTTTAGCAGTAGGAATGGTATTTTCAATGTGTTTCAATACACTTGGAATGAGTGTTGTAAATGCTTATGATCCATCTGTTCCTAAAGAATTTACAAGAGTGAAAAATATCAAGTATCCAGAGTGGTGGGGCAGAAAGATTCCATCCATTGCTTCATGGTCAACATATTCATGTAAATATGATGGAAAATGGGCTTTCTGTTTGGAAGCAGAAAAGAAAACGCCTGCCAGTGGGAAGTATCCAGCACAGGTAATTGATAATAATGAAAATGTCAGAAAGCTTCTCTATTATGGTTTTGGAGGTCCAGCAGCTTATGGAGAATTTACTGCGGATGCAGATCTAAAGACAGCTATCTGTCCAGATGATCCACTTACAAATGATGATATCAAATATCTTTTGACACATATCTTTTTAAGTGGCGCTTATTCAGGACAATGGAAAGGTTTTGATGAAAACTTGTTCAACCAAACATTCGGAAGTAATTATGGTACAAATATCATGAACATCTATCGTCGAATCATTTCATTACCTGATCCAGGTAATGGTGTTTCTTGGGAAGGCAACAAATCAGGAAACAGAGCATTGTTTAAAGCAAGCTATGATAAGACAAATAAGCAACAAGTTACAAATACTGTGAAGTTAAATGCTGCTTCTTCTGCTGAAGTGAATATCCCATTAGCTTCAAATGTAACAATTCACATTGCTGGAACTTCTGCAACACAAACAGGTGGGAATGCAAAAGTCTATGGTGGACAAAGCTTCTATTTCACAGCACCATGTCAAAATTCACCATCAAATTTTGTGAGTGACAATGTTTGCGGTAGAGGTTGTGAAAGATTTACAGCGCTTGCTATTCATGATGGAGGTGCAGGAACTCAAGCTCAAGGAACATGGAACATGGATCCTGATGATGCACGTCTTTATTTGAATATTGAATGGCTTGATTTTGGTTCTTTAGAGCTTTCTAAAAAGAATACAAATCAGGATCTTATTGATGGTGCAAAATTCAATATCAAATCAGTTTCATATGATGGATATAATGAAGATACTGTAGTAAAAAATGGAAAGATCAAAGTGAATGACTTACTGGTTGGTACTTACGAAGTGAAAGAAACGGAAGCACCACATGGATACCTTTTAAATACCGATACATTTACAGTTAAAGTAGAAAAAGATAAGACAACAGTACTAAGCGTTACTGATCAAGAACCAAAAGGTAATATTGTTTTTCAAAAAGAAATCGATACTTCAAAAACAAATGGATGCAGGCGGCGGCAGAACTCCCCGGCAAAGTCCGGCACAAGGAACAGGAGCGTGGACTGTGACCACGAAAAAACTGACAAAGCTGCTGGCGCTGTATCTGCCCTATATTTTGCTGGGACTGGCGGCAACCAACTTCGGTGAAGCGTGGCGGCTTGCGGAGGGCAAGGAACTGGGCGATAAGATCATGGCGATGATGGGCACCATCCCGCTGGCGTTTGCCAATCCGCTGCCCAGCCTGCATCCGCTTGATTTGCTGGTGGGTCTGTGCTGTGGCGCAGGGTTACGGCTGGCGGTCTATCTGCGTGGCAAAAGCGCCAAGAAGTACCGCCACGGCATGGAGTATGGCTCTGCCCGGTGGGGCACACCCAAGGATATTGAACCGTTCATGGCTCCCAAGTTTGCGGATAACATCATCCTGACCAAAACGGAACGGTTAATGATGAGCAACCGCCCACCGGACCCCAAGAACGCCCGGAACAAAAACGTGCTGGTGGTGGGCGGCTCCGGCAGCGGCAAGACCCGGTTTTGGCTCAAGCCCAACCTTTTACAATGTCACAGTTCCTATGTGGTTACTGACCCGAAAGGTAGTATCGTGGTCGAGTGCGGGAACGCACTTCTGAAAAACGGTTACAAGCTGAAAATCCTGAACACCATCAACTTCAAAAAGTCCATGCACTATAACCCCTTCGCCTATGTCCACAGCGAAAAGGACATTCTCAAACTGGTCACAACCCTGATGACCAACACCAAAGGCGAAGGGTCCGGTGGGGACCCATTTTGGGAGAAAAGCGAACGTCTTTTGCTCACTGCCCTGATCGCCTATCTGCATTATGAAGCCCCGGTGGAGGAGCAAAATTTCGCCACCCTGCTGGAAATGCTGAACACGATGCAGGTGCTGGAGGACGACGAGGAATACCAGAATCCGGTGGATCTGCTGTTTGAAGAACTGGCAAAAAAGAAGCCCAACAGCTTTGCCGGGCGACAGTACAAGCTCTACAAACTTGCTGCCGGAAAGACTGCAAAATCCATCCTGATCTCCTGCGGTGCCAGATTAGCCCCCTTCGACATCCAAGAACTGCGTGATTTAACGATGTACGATGAGCTGCAACTGGACACGCTGGGCGATAAGAAAACGGCGCTGTTCCTCATCATGAGCGATACGGACAGCACCTTCAACTTCCTCATCAGCATGGTCTACACCCAGCTTTTCAATCTGCTGTGCGACAAGGCAGATGATGTATACGGCGGCAAGCTGCCCGTTCATGTACGGTGTCTCATCGACGAGTGCGCCAACATCGGGCAGATTCCCAATCTGGAAAAGCTGGTGGCCACCATCCGCAGCCGTGAGATCTCCGCCTGCCTTGTTTTGCAGGCGAGAAGCCAGTTGAAAGCCATTTACAAGGATAACGCGGATACCATTGTGGGCAACATGGACAGCCAGATTTTCCTCGGCGGCAGTGAGCCGACCACCCTGAAAGACTTGTCCGAGATGCTGGGCAAGGAGACCATCGACGCCTTCAACACCTCAGACACCCGTGGCAATAGCCCCAGTTACGGCACTACGTTCCAAAAGATGGGCCACGAATTGTTGAGCCGGGACGAGCTGGCGGTGCTGGACGGCGGCAAGTGTATTTTGCAGTTGCGTGGCGTCAGACCGTTTTTGAGCGACAAGTACGACCTGACCCAGCACCCTAACTACAAGCTGACCTCGGACTACGACCCCAAAAACACCTTCGATATTGAAAAATATCTGAACCGCAAAGAAAAAATCCAACCCGGAGATGAGTTCATCGTGGTGGATGCTGATTCGCTCCCGTCTGCCTGACCCGGTAGGCGGTTTTATTTTTACCCCGGTCAGAAAGGTGCACCAGAAAATCAACCTTGCTGCGGTTATGCAGCGTAAAACTACAAGATTTCGGGTGTGTACAAATGACCGGAAACGCTTTATAATAAAGGAGAAAAGACTATGGAATTCTTCAACTCTGCTATCGAAGTTCTTCAGACTCTGGTTGTCGCTCTGGGTGCCGGTCTCGGCGTTTGGGGTGCCATCAACCTGCTGGAAGGTTATGGTAACGATAACGCCGGCAGCAAGAGTCAGGGCATGAAGCAGCTCATGGCTGGCGGCGGCGTTGCTCTGGTGGGCATCACCCTGATTCCTCTGCTGTCCGGTCTTTTCGGCTAAGAGCCGCAGGCGGGGATTCCCGCCTGTACATATTATGGTGAGGTAAGTCACATGAACGAAATTCTGCTGTATCATGGGAGCAAAGAAGAAGTTGTCTATCCCGAAATCCGCATCACACGGTATACAAAGGACTTTTCTTGGGGATTCTACTGCACGAACAACTATCAGCAAGCCTACCGCTGGGCATCGGCCACTCCATCGGCGACCAGCTGATTCTGAACTTTGCCCGGCTGCTGCGAAACTCGATTCCCGCGAAGCATTTCGTAGGAAGATACGGCGGCGATGAATTATGGCGGTCATCTATGATGCAACCCGCGAAAGCATCACAGAAATCCTCACAGAGCTTCAGAACGAAGTCGAACAGTTCAACAGCTACGGAACCCAGTTCCGCATCAGCTATTCCCACGGCTGGGCACTTTCCACCGATTACAACGAATGTACGCTCCGCACGCTGTTTGACAAAGCAGATAAATATATGTATGAAAACAAGCAGGGACGCCAGGACTAAAGAAACGCCGGAACCGGAAATATCTTATCGCCGGTTCTGGCGTTTTTTCTTGCTGTTTCTCTTTTATTTTTTTGCAAACGCTTCTATCTGCGCATATCCCGCTGAAAAATCAATGGGTTCCTCCCGCAGCTTCTTTCTGACCGCATCGCGTCCTTCCTGATCTGCCAGCACTTTCTGGATTTTATCGGCAAACTGCATCACATCCAGCGGACAGAGATATCCGTTTTCCCCATCTCGGATCTGCTCGCGCATGGACGGAATATCGGAAGCGATGATGACCTTCTGCAGGCTTCTCGCCTCTACAATCGTAATCGGATAGCCTTCGTGACGGGACGGCTGGAGATACAGGTCGCAGGATTTTACGTACGGCGCAGGATTTTCGCGCATTCCGAGAAAAATAATTTCCTGCTCCACCTGATATTCCTTTGCCATGGTCCGCAGCTTGTTCAGATCTCTTCCATCACCGATGATGAACCATTTGAAGCGAAGTCCCCGTTTTTTCAGCTCCGCCGTAATCTGCACCGCAATATCATATCCTTTTTCTTCCGAAGCTCTTCCCACCGTCAGAAATTTCAGCTCTCCTGTGTACTGCGGATCGCTAAGCGGCTCCTCACTCCGTCTCTGCACCTGTTTGATGTCAATGAAATTCAGCAGAACCTCTGTCCGGTCCGCGAGTTCCGGAAAACGGGCAATGACCTGTTTTCGGACAGGCTCGGAAACACAGTAAATTTTATCATAATCCGGAATAAAGTCCC
>OGXH01002068.1_pt1 | contig 14264 bp, 15 predicted proteins | sample 1576241 | NCBI WGS metagenome assembly OGXH01 (sample SAMEA3541529, study PRJEB24748) | human gut metagenome | biome: human gut; feature: human-associated habitat; material: faeces | place: China | collected 2012
CCTTCTGTCTCCATGGTTTTCTTCCGCCACCGCGAACTTCAGAACGTGTCTTAGCCTTCTGTGTTCCCTGACGATTATTTGCAAGCTGCTGAAGCACAGCCATATGAACTAAATGCTCATTAATTTCTACGCCGAAAATGGAATCGTTTAATTCGATAGAATCAACTTCTTTACCTTCCATATTATAAACAGCTACTTTAGCCATCGTAAAGTTCCTCCTTTCTTACTTTGCACTATTTACCAGACTTTGTGGTCTCTTTTACTGTGATGAGAGCTTTCTTTGCTCCTGGGACAGCACCCTTGATCAGCAGTAAGTTGTTCTCTGCGTCAACTCTTACAACTTCAAGATTCTGAGTTGTAACTTTTACGCTACCCATGTGTCCAGGCATTCCTTTTCCCTTGAATACACGGCTCGGAGAAGAACATGCACCGTTAGAACCCTGATGACGATGGAACTTAGAACCATGAGCCATCGGTCCTCTGTGCTGACCTAATCTCTTAATAGCACCCTGGAAACCTTTACCTTTTGAAATAGCAGTAACATCAACCTTGTCACCTTCTGCGAAGATGTCAGCTTTGATTTCATCTGCTAACTTATACTCGTCTGCATTCTCAAACTTGAACTCGCGAACGAATCTCTTACCAGATACACCAGCTTTAGCGAAGTGACCCATCTGAGCCTTGTTTACGCCATGTCTGTTGCGAATTTCTTTCTTTCCGTTGGCATCTTTGTTAACAGTCTTTTCTTTCTTGTCAACAAACCCAACCTGAACTGCACTGTATCCATCGTTGTCTACTGTCTTAATCTGAGTAACAACACAAGGACCAGCCTGTAATACAGTAACCGGCACTAATACGCCGTCTGCATTGAAGATCTGTGTCATTCCGACTTTTGTTGCTAAAATCGCTTTCTTCATTGTTTAACCTCCTGTTTTCTACAGCGGAACGCCTCTTGCCCACCTGCTGATCTGCAGTGGAGTAGCGGAACCGTTCATCCTAGAGCAGCCATATCTATATGAAATAACTAATCAGGACTTACGAAATAATTTGTCGAAACAGTTATTATTTCTGTTTCATTTTAATATCGATGTAAACACCTGCTGGCATCTCAAGACGTGATAAAGCATCAACAGTCTTCTGAGTTGGTGTAACGATATCAATCAGTCTCTTATGAGTTCTCTGCTCGAACTGTTCACGGGAATCTTTGTACTTGTGAGTAGCTCTAAGAATTGTAACTACTTCCTTCTTAGTAGGAAGAGGTACCGGTCCGCTCACCTGTGATCCGTTCTTCTTTACAGTCTCGATGATTTTCTTTGCTGATGAATCAACTAATTCGTGATCATAAGCCTTGAGAGTGATTCTCATTACTTGACTTGCCATAAAAAAAGTCGCCTCCTTTTCGCACTTTGTAAATAGTACGACAAGCGGTGACTGTACACTTCTCCGTGTGTGTCCTGCGGTACATCTCTGATGTATCGCCCCATTGTCAGGCGATTCGCATTTTTTCACACGTTGTTTCTATCTTTGATAGACCATATTGTTTGTACAGTGACTTGTCGTCAGTTTCCTAACTTGACATTCGCTCCACGGAAAACCTGCTAATTTGTAAGCAGCAACCTCGCGCTTCACAGCTATCATGCCACAGCAATTGATATTATACATGGTCTTATTCAAAAAAGCAAGAACTTTTTTTATTTTTTCTTTTACGTTTTTTCGCCCCCAAAATTTAATGATTGATTATTTTTTCTATTTTTCATATAATGTTACTGTTTTATACAGATGAAAATCAGGAGGATATGACATATGTGGTTAGCAGATCAATGGAAGGACTACGAAGTAATCGATTGTTCCAAAGGAGAAAAGCTTGAACGCTGGGGAGATTATCTTCTCGTCCGCCCAGATCCCCAGGTAATCTGGGATACTCCGAAAAAGGAAAAAGGATGGCGCAAAATGAACGGCCACTACCACCGCAGTTCCAAAGGAGGTGGAGAATGGGAATTTTTCCAGCTTCCAAAAGAATGGACCATTCAATATTCCCTGCCTATTAATAAGAAGTTAACGTTTCATTTAAAACCTTTCAGTTTTAAACATACCGGATTATTTCCGGAACAGGCTGCCAACTGGAACTGGTTTTCCCAGCTCATTGCAGACGCCGTTTCCAAAGGACGCCAGGTTAAGGTTCTTAATCTTTTCGCCTATACCGGTGGGGCAACACTTGCGGCCGCTGCGGCAGGTGCAAGCGTAACCCATGTAGATGCATCCAAAGGCATGGTCACCTGGGCAAAAGAAAATGCAATTTCTTCCGGTCTGAAAGATGCCCCGATCCGGTGGCTGGTCGATGACTGTGTCAAATTTGTAGAGCGGGAAATCCGTCGTGGGAACCATTATGATGCCATTATCATGGACCCGCCGTCTTACGGTCGCGGACCAAAAGGGGAAATCTGGAAAATAGAAGAGAGCGTTTATCCGCTCATCCAGCTCTGCAGCCAGATTTTAACGGACAATCCGCTCTTCTTCCTGATTAACTCATATACCACCGGTCTGCAACCGGCAGTTCTTTCCTATATGATAAGCACGGTGCTTGGCACTGCCAATGGTACAGTCACCGCCAGCGAGATCGGTCTTCCGGTTTCCTCCAACGGACTGGTTCTTCCATGTGGTGCCAGTGGGCGCTACGAAGCTACCGGGATTTAACCAATCCCTTTTCTTTCCACTTTCCGCTCTTCCAGCGAAGGTACATGCCAACGGCACGGACGCATTCATCACCAGCCATACCGATGTATGCGCCCACGGCCAGAAGGCCCAGACGGATTCCAAACAGATACGTTCCCCCAACTGAACACAAAATCATAAAGCAGGCACCCATCACTACCGGAAACACAGCATCTCCACTCGTCTTTAATGCCTGCCCGTACACCAGATTGGTTACACGCCCCATCTCAAGCACAATGTCAATTGCCAGAAGTTTGCCGACAAGCGACACCATCTGCGGATCTTTGGAAAACAGCTGCATAATCCATCCAGAACAAAGTGCAAACATTGTTTCCAGAATAACTGCAACAATCACGCCTATGATCGCCGCTTTTCTCGTTCCGCGGTCACATGCATCATACTCTTTCGCGCCAATCCGCCATCCCGTCATAATCGCATTCGCCTGTGCAAGCGCCGCACCCACACAGTAGGAAAAATTTGTGATCTGCATTGTGTAGGAACGCGCCGTCACATTAAGTCCCTGTGCATCCATCTGATTCAAAAAACGGATCACCAGTGTCATGGAAACGTTATAGATCGCCGTCTCGCATGCGGACGGAAGCCCGATACGGATGATCTGTCCCATCACTTCCCGGTTGCTCTCCCTCTCCGGATGCTGTTTTGCTTTTACTAAAACTGCACCGAGCGTAACAACAATCACCAGATTGATGATGCGTGAGATCACGGTAGCTGTGGCAACCCCTGCCACGCCTTTGTGCAGGACAAACAGGAAAAATGCATTCAGGCAGAAATTAATGACATTTCCGGTAATGGATGCATACAGCGGTTCTTTCGAAAACCCAAATGCCCGAAGATAACTCGAACAGATCGGAATCAGTGCATTTAAAATACAAAATCCGCCCACGATCTGCAGATAAGTTTTCGCCGGCTGCATCAGTGCATCTGCCACGCCAACACCAGCAAGTATTGTTCCTGCCCCAAATGCCAGGATCAGGGATAGGATTATTCCAAGCACTGCATTAAAAGCCAGTCCGAGCTGTCTTGCCTGATATGCCACCCCCGGCCTGCCCGCCCCGATATTCTGCGTCATGACGGCCACCATTCCTGAGGAAATCACAGAAAACATTATAATAAAAATCCCTATATATGTATTCGCAGTTCCCACTGCCCCTACTGCCTGATCATTTACAGATGAAAGCATCAGGGTATCAACCATTCCCGAAAGCATATACAAAAGCGTTTCCAGGCAAATAGGAATAAAAAGCTGCGTTAAATTTTTTCTCCTCTGTTCCATTTATGGTATCTCCTTTCTTTCGTATTCATTTTATGCCCTTTTTTCAAAAAATGCTTGCATTTTATCGCCTTATAATTGCATTATTTCTACTTTTCCATTATAATTTAGGAAACCGACAGAAGGAGGGACTTCATGTATCCGGAACTCAAGGAAAACCGTCCGCACGGCACAGACAATTACCCCTATACACAATATCACATGCACAATATTTTCCATGCTTTTCAGATTCCCGTACACTGGCACGATGAGCTTGAAGTTATTTACACGAAAAAAGGACCTTTAAACCTCCTGATTGACGGGAAAGAATATACTGCTGAGGACGGTTCGGTCTATTTTGTTGCTCCGGGGCAGCTTCATCTGATGGGATCGGCAGCCGGGGATGTCGACTACTACACCCTCCTGTTTCCTCTCGAATTTATTTCATTTCAGTCGGATGATTCTTTGGAACGGGAACTTTTCTTTCCCCTGCGGAACCACACCCTCTCCTTTCCCTGTAAACTTCCAGAGGATCACGACACAGCAACAAAGGCATCCGTTCTGCTTGATCAGATCATCAACGCCAACTCTGACCGTATTGCTGCGAACCAAAAAAACGGATACCAAAACCAGCTTGGCACCCGCATTCTTCTCCTGAAACTTGTGCTTCTTATGGCAGAACAGGATCTGTTTTACCCCAGCCATACCAAAAGCACCAGCAGTCTCCAGAAAGAGTTGTTATCTTATATTCAGCAAAATTACTGTTTTCGTATTTCCCTGCACGATCTCGCCGGACATTTCCATATGTCTGAAAAATATATCTCCCGGTATTTCCGGGAACATTTCCAGCTTACGCTCTCGCAGTATATCACGTACCTGCGGTTATCCCACGCAAAGCATCTGCTTGAAACCACAAGTCTCTCCATCACAGAGACAGCACTGCAGAGCGGCTTTCCAAATGTAAGCTATTTTATCCGGACATTTAAGAACACCTTTCATGTCCCGCCTCTGCAATACCGCAATTCAATCCGCTAGAGGATACGCTTCTTTCGCAGAAGAAGCAGGATAATCACACAAATGATCACCATAATTCCGATGATAATAGCAAATCCGTGCGCAGTATTGGCAAACGGAACCCAGTGCTCGTTGACATTCATACCGTAAATTCCGGAAATAACCGTAGGAATCGCCATAACCAGCGTGATGACTGTCAGCGATTTCATGATGGAATTCATCCGGTTGTCGATGACCGATGACAACAATTCTCTGGTACCGTTTATGATGTCACGGTAAATACTTGTCATCTCAATTGCCTGCTGGTTCTCTACGATTACATCCCCGAGCAGCTCCTTATCCTCCGGATACTGCTCCAGCCGCTTGTATCTTGTCAGGCGGTCAAGCACTACTCCGTTGGCACGAAGGGATGTCGCAAAGTAGACCAGTGTCGATTCCAGTTCATGCAGCGCAATCAGATCCACTTCCTCCGTATCATCCCCGACACGTTCCTCGATCTCCGTACGCATCTTGTCGATGATACGAAGATCACTCTGATAAAGCACTGCAATCCGGTACAGGATCTGATAGACAAAACGAAGCTTTTTTTTCGTGCTGAATTCCCGGACACGGTTATTCAAAAACGCCTGAAGAACCGGTGTATCCTCCGTACAGACTGTAACGATCTCACCCGATGTAATCAGAATACCAAGCGGTATGGTCGTATACGATTCTTTTTCATGACGGATCTCGATCGACGGGATATCGACCAGAATGAGAGTATAACCATCCTGTAGTTCGATACGGGAACTCTCCTCTTCATCGAGTGCGGCCAGCACATCTTCAACATCCATATCCAGAGCATCCGCGACCATCTGTCCCTCCGCGACACTGGGGTTTACCATCTGCACCCATACGCCATCCTGAATTGTCGGTTCTTCATGAATCTTTCGGTCATCTGTTCTGTAATATTTAACCACCGGATTCCCCTCCTTTCGTATCGTCTGTACGGAATTATTTACTGTAATGTATTATAGCACTCTGTATAACTTTCCTACCAGACTTTTATTGCGAATCATGGAAAGATTATTCAAAAACAGCACATCATTCACTTTCTTGTCCTGTGCAAGTTTACTGATACTTCCTGTCCAATAACGGTAATCCACGACATACACCGTCTGATAATGATCAACCAGAAATGGAATAAATGCATTTCCGAACGATTCTTTTACAACAATGCAGGAACTTCCATCCGACAGATCCTTGTTCTCAATTTCCGTGTATGGATTATCACTTGCAATAAACGTACTGTATTTCAGTCCCGCATTGTAATTCGAAACATCATAAATTACCGGCCAGTCATATTTTTTGCCATCCGATGCCGTCACATGGCATATGCTCTCAGCATTTGGGTAATATGCTGTCACAGTATCCGGATTTGCTTTCAGTTTTGCATCTGAAGTATCATTATAAAAAGATCCCAAAAAACCGTCAAAATCCTGTTTCTTACTATATGCATCCAATGATTCCGGTGTGATTCCTTTTGCTTTGCAGAATTCTGTATATGCATAATAGGCACCAAGTGTTGTCCAATGATGATCCGTCCGAAAATATTCATACTCCGTCCGATGCTGCATAAGCACGTCATATACATCCACGTTTTTTACATGTTTGTCCATTTTTGCCTGAATCTTCTGCATGGCATCATGCTGGTCGGAAGATGTGATTTCATCCTTCAGATTATCCGGAAATGTAATTCCTGAACTGAGTGGAATGACAAGATCATACACATCCGATTTCCCAGCCAGGGTATCTGCTACCTTATTTACACTCTTTGCATAATTGTCTGCTGTTTTGTCCAGATAGGTGTATAACTCATATGCTGTATCATCCACTGTCACAACGCTTTTGTAATCTTTTATTTTTCCATCCGAAGTGATGGACGGATATTTTGTTTCCTCTTCCGCTTCCTGCGTGACATCCTGTGTGCTTTTCTGTGTTGTGGTCTCTGTTTCTGTCTTATCTATTTTCTCTTCCTGCCTGTTCCCGCAACCTGAAAACACCGTTACGGCAAGTATGGCAGCAAAGATTATTTTACTTACTCTCTTATAAACCATTTATCTTACCTCTTTTCCATTTTAAATTCTTCCGACCAGTTTATACAGATTCCGGTCTGAAATAAAATTTGTAATATTATAGAGAACAAGTACATCTGTAATCTGATGTTCTTTCATATATTCCTCTACATTTCCATTATAATACCGTAAGTCAATCATAGTAATCTGTCTATAGTTTTCTGTTGCAAACGGCACAAAGGTGTTTGCAAACGAATCCTTAATGACGAGCAGATTGCGATCCTGATGTCTGGCATGGTCTGATACAATCTGTACCGTTCCGTAATTATCTCCAAAAAAGTATTTATATTTATCCTTTTGACTCAGCTGCGCTGTATCGTAACAGCTGTCTGTCTGTTTCTTTTCGTCAATTGTCAGACTGCAGTCACTTCCGTATGTCTCCTGCTTCGTATCTCCATATGTCCAGATACTGTCATATGCCGAATCCGCATCCAGTATTTTGGAATACAGGCTTCCACGGAATTTTTTGGTTGCAACCTGTTTTTTCAGATCAGCCAGCGGCGTGCTCTCCATCCCGGTACTGTCGCACCATGATTCATAAGCAAGGTAAGCGCCCTCACTCGTCCAGTGATGATCCGTTTTGTAATAAATATAATCATCCTTATGCGAAAGAAGGTCTTTCCTCACATCTGTCACACGACAGTCCGTCATCTGTTTTTCAATCTGGTCAATATACTTTGCCTGATCAAACAGCCGTGCATGTGCCGGAAGTTTATCCTCCATTACCAGCCCGGATGACGGGACAAGCAGAAAAGATATCCGGTCCTTTTCTACATTTTCAGAAGCTTTTGCGAAAAAATCCTGCACCGCTTTTACATTGCGGGCAATCTGTTTTTCATCCACATCTTCCGGTGTGATTTTTTCAAAATCATAGCCGTCTTTTCCCACATAAGCCCCTCCGATATCCGTGTCTTTGCAGGCTTTCTGGATTCCGGTTTTTACCGTGATCCATCCATCACGGAAACAGATCTGATCCCTGAGATAATTTTCAAGACCATCCTGAAATTTTCCACTCAATATATTGTCAACCGTCAGTCTAGGCGGTTCTGCCAGATATCTGTTTTCATTTGGTGAGAACTCACGATCTTTCATCAGCAGGCTTCCACCGGATACCAGCGCAAGAAACGCAACAAAAATGACGATCATTGTCACTCTGATTTTTTTCAATGATCTATGCCTCCTAAAAACGGAAATATAAAAACGGATTGTAACTGTCCCCTACCAGAAACGCAAAGGACACCAGCAAAAACACAACCATGAGAACCGGCTTTGCTATAGTCCATCCCTTCGACGTTGCAATCGTATCGTATACAGTAGCATCTTTTCCAAGCTTTAATCTGCGCATCCAGACACGGTAATCAATAGATGCCGCGATCAATGCCACCAGAAGTACCGCATTGCTTCCAAGGAAATATAAGAAATCAGAATCCGCAACTGCCACATGTCCGATTCCAAACATTGTCTTTAAATATTCTCCCAGCTGGTGAATATCCGTCTGTGCAAAAATTGTCCATCCAATAACCACGAGAAACATGCTGTAGATATGCCCGATCCAATTTGGAAGTTTATCCAGCCATTTAAGCAGGAACAACTTTTCAATCATGAGAAGCACACCATAATACACACCCCAGAGTACAAAATTCCAGTTTGCCCCGTGCCACAGACCGGTCAGCATCCATACAACCATAATATTAAACAGCTGCCGTACCAGACCCTTACGGTTTCCCCCAAGCGGAATGTATACATACTCGCGGAACCAGGAACTCAGGGAAATATGCCATCGTCTCCAGAATTCCGTAATTGTCTTTGACATATACGGGAAATTGAAGTTTTCCAGAAAATAAAATCCAAACATTCTGCCCAGTCCGATCGCCATATCCGAATATCCCGAAAAATCAAAATAAATCTGAAAACTGTATGCAATTGCACCAAGCCATGCCGTAGCCACCGACATGTGATTCAACTGTGAAATGGAATCCCACAGACTTCCGATCTGATTTGCCAGAAGCACTTTCTTTGCCAGACCCACGGAAAAACGAAATGCTCCTTCGGAAAAATCTTCCAGCGTGACTTTTCTGTGCATGAGTTCTTTTTCCACCGTTTTATACTGCACAATCGGTCCTGCGATCAGCTGCGGAAACAGGGTTACATAGGTTGCAAATGTAAGGATGTTTTTCTGTGCTGCAACCTCCCCGCGATAAACATCAATCGTATAGGACATTGTCTGAAAGGTATAAAAAGAAATTCCAATCGGAAGTGCTATATGCAGCAGCGACAACCCTGCCCCTGTAATGGAATTGATACTCCCGATAACAAAATCCGTGTACTTAAAAAACCCGAGGATGGCAAGGTTTCCGCACAGATCAACGATCAGTGCGGCTTTTGCTTTCCCCGGACAGTTTTTGTTTTTAAAGAGCTCGATCAACCGCCCATTCGCATAATCAAATACAATCGAAAACAGCATGATTAATACATAGACCGGCTCTCCCCACGCATAAAAGACCAGACTGAAAACCAATAAAACAAGGTTTCTAAGCCTTGCCGGGCAGAGATAGTACAGCAATAATACGATCGGTAAAAACGCAAGTAAAAATACAAAACTACTAAAAACCATTTTATTTAAACGCCTTTTCTATAATTTCTTTTGCCTGATCCGAATCCCCGGACACACACAGAACCACATACTGATTTTTCTGCTCCAGCACCGCATTTCCAATCCGTTTTGTCTCTTCCGGCACATAATCCTGGAAAGAATCCGCCTGATCATCAAGATATTTCTGGACATCTTCCATGGTTTCTTTTGCCTGATTTGAATCTTTTGCGGTAAAAACACCTACCTCTTCTGCCGTAGAACCGCTTCCGGCATACATAACAGAATCAACATCTTCCGGTAAATCTACAAGCATTGAAATTTCATCCGCTGTCAGTTCCTTTAATGTATCGTCGTATTTAATCTCTGTTGCAAGCGATTTTGCGAGAGCCTGCGCATCAATTGTCTTTGCTGCCCCACCGCATCCTGCAAGTAAAAGTACTCCTGCTGTCAGTACTGCCAGCAAACCCGTCTTTTTCATCATCATATTTTCCGATCCTTTCTTTTTATACACCCTGATATTTCTCACTCTGTACACGAATCAGTTCTTCATCATCAAAATAATTGATTTTCATCGCCTGTTTTACTTCAGAAAGTGTCTGTGCTGCAACTTCACGCGCTGCATCACTTCCTTTTTTCAGAATTTCATATACTGCCGGAATGTCTTTCTCAAATTCTGCCCTTCGCGCACGAATCGGAGCCAGCTCTTCCTGAATGACGTTGTTCAGGAATTTTTTGATTTTTACATCTCCAAGACCGCCTCTGGTATAGTGTTCCTTTAATTCATCCAGATTATGATATTCCGGAAGATATTCTTCAAAATGCTCCGGTTTGCTGAAAGCATCCAGATAGGTAAATACACAGTTTCCTTCCAGATGTCCCGGATCAGAGATCTGAATATGTGTCGGATCCGTGTACATACTCATAATCTTTTTTTTGACATCACTTTCCGTATCTGAAAGATAAATACAGTTCCCCAGGGATTTGCTCATCTTCTGTTTTCCATCAATTCCCGGCAGACGCATACATGCCTCATTCTCCGGAAGCAGCACATCCGGCTCCACCAGCACCTCATCATAAATGGAATTGAATTTACGGACAATCTCCCTTGTCTGCTCAATCATTGGAAGCTGATCTTCTCCCGCTGGTACAACCGTTGCCTTAAAAGCAGTAATATCTGCTGCCTGACTGATCGGATATGTAAAAAATCCGACCGGAATACTGGTCTCAAAATTGCGCATTTTAATTTCTGACTTAACAGTCGGATTCCGCTGCAGCCTGGAAACAGTTACCAGATTGGCATAGAAAAACGTAAGCTCTGTCAATTCGGAAATCTGTGACTGGACAAACAATGTGGATTTCGCTGGATCCAGCCCTGCAGATAAATAATCCAGTGCCACCTCTATGATATTCTGACGCACCTTCTCCGGATTATCAAAATTGTCGGTCAGCGCCTGTGCATCCGCAATCATAATAAAAATCTTATCAAACTCTCCCGAATTCTGTAATTCCACTCTTCTTCGCAGAGATCCTACATAGTGTCCCACATGCAGTCTTCCTGTCGGGCGATCTCCGGTTAATATAATTTTTGCCATCTCTATGCCTCCTGATTTTTCTCAGTTACTATATATTTTCGTGTTATTTTTCTAATTTAATTTATACACTGTCAACTGTAGCAAATCCACGTTGCAATGTCAACGGATGTTGTGTTAAAATAAGAATGAATTAAGATATTAAACTTCGTCAATTTAAGGAGGTTTGTTTTTATGAACGAGAAAATATATAAAGCAATGGGATCATCAGCCGTATCAAGCCTCGTGATCGGAATCTGTGTACTTGCCACAGGAATCGCCGCAGGGGTTCTTCTTATTATAAACGGGTCCCGCTTACTAAAGCATAAATCAAAAATTTTATTATAATACTTCAAATCCGGAGAATTTTTTCATTCTCCGGGTTTTTTGCTCTTTATTGTCAACCCGTTCGCTCATCATCGTTGACATTTCATTTTTTCCATGCTAAAGTGAATGCATATTGTTCATAATTACACACAAGGAAGGTATTTAGCAAATGCATACAACAAAAGAAAACGATCCGGTTCTCTCCCGCGAGGAGGCTCTTTCTATTTTAAACACTCCGGACGATCAGCTGGATGATCTGATCGCCCGTGCTGAAAAACTCCGGAGAAAATATAAAGGAAATCACGTCAGCATCCATATTCTGACCAATGCCCGCAGCGGCAACTGTTCCCAGGACTGCGCATACTGTGCACAATCCTGCCGTTCCACCGCGGATATTGAAAAATACAAATGGGTTTCCGATGAGAAACTGTACAAGGATAACGATTTTGTCAATGAACACCATTTAAGCCGCCACTGTATCGGCTTAAGCGGAATGAAATTTACAGATGAGGAAATTGAAGAACTTGCCGAACGCATCCGTGCCATGAAGAAAACCGGCACACATCTGTGCTGTTCCATTGGATTTTTAACGGAAAAACAGGCACGCATGCTCTACGATGCCGGTCTTGACCGTATCAACCACAACTTAAACAGCAGCCGCGCCTATTACAGCCATATCTGCTCCACCCACACCTTTGACCAGCGTGTTGAAAATATTCATATGCTGCAGAAGATTGGATTTGAAATCTGCAGTGGCGGAATCATCGGTATGGGCGAGAGCAAAGAAGATGTGGTAGATATGCTGATGGAACTGCGTGAGATCCAGCCGGAAGCACTGCCGATCAATTTTCTGCTTCCGATCAAGGGAACTCCGTTAGGCGATAAAGATATTTCCGGTCTGACCACAGAATACTGCATGAAAGTCCTCTGCCTTGCAAGACTGATGGTTCCACAGTCAGATATACGCTGTGCTGCCGGTCGTGAGGTATATTTCAAAGGAGAAGAAAAAAAGCTTTTAAGTGTCGTCGATTCCATCTTCGCCTCCGGTTATCTGACCGCCGGTGGACAGGGCATCCAGGATACCATCAAAACCATCGAGGATGCCGGCTTTACTTATGAGATTGAATCTGCATAAAGCTTTTAATCATGCGGAATATCATGAAAACGCCCCGCAAGTTCTTCTGTCCGCACAACATTGATAAAAGCATGGGGATCAATCTGACGGATAAGCGGAAGCAGCTCCCTTTTTGCCTCGGAATTAATGACGGAATAAATCAGGGTCTTTTCCTTTTCCTCATAACACCCGATCCCCTGGAATAACGTTGCATCATGGTTGGTCCGTTCCCGGATGGCACGATAGATTTCATTGGATTTATCAGAAATAATAAACATCGTTTCCTTCTGGTAACGCTTGTACAGTGCCTGAATGATCTGCGTGCTGCAGAACTGGTAAATAATCGAGTACAAAGCAATCGACCAGCCGAACAGGGCACCTGCAACTACAAGCATGAGCACATTTCCTGCCAGAATATAATTCCATGCATCAATGCCCTTCTGCTGTGATAAAAAGATGCTGATAAAGTCGGTGCCACCCGTGGTGGTGCCGACATTTAAACACAGACTGATGGCAAATCCATTGATCAGTCCACCAAACACACTGATCAGCAGCACATCCTTTGTAAACACATACGCCGGAAGCATATCTGTAAAAATACTCGTCAGTACAATAACAATAATAGAATACAGAGTAAATTTTTTCCCGATAAATTTATATGCAATGTAAGTAGGAACCAGATTCAGTCCGATGTTAAACACCGAAAACGGTATACTGACATGGATAAAATCTAACCCGATCTGCTGCAGTAAAAGTGACAATCCGGAAAATCCTCCCGGAAACAGGCCTGCCGTTTTGGCAAAACAGCGCAGATTCCACGCATACAAAAGTGAAGCAAAAAACACAATAAACAGGCGGAATACCTGATAAAATTTCGGGTGTTTATATTCAAGTGACTGAAACATCCTTTTCTCCCTCTTTCTCATTTTTTTGCATTGTAACATATTCCGACAAAAAAACAGTTCATTTAAAGCGGTTTCTTCCGTTGTTCTTAATATATTCACAGCCCTTATCCTCATCTTTAAAAATATGTCTTGTAATATCCTGTGCCTTTGTTGAATCCATTATATTCTCCAATCTTTTACTAGCTAAATCTTATACTGACAGAATACCACAATATTGATATTCTTTCAATAAATGATGTTTTAATCTGCCTTAATCAAAGCATTTTTTATAGAATCAGAATCGCTATTTTTATTCAGTAAAAACATAAGCATTAAACGTGCCTTATATGGTTCTAAATCTGTATAATAAATATTATCCGCTGAGTTGTCTTTAATCTTGGTATCCAAAACATCTTTACTGCATGTGATAACCACCGGCGCAATATTCTTCTGTGATATAATTTCATAAGTTTCACTTGATATATCAGCACCAGCTGTTGATGGTATTATTACCATTCCATTGCTGATATAAATTTTCTTGGATAATTCATCCATGTTAGCACCTATATAATCATAGAAAATATCTACATCAGGCAATGTTTTTACAGAAGAAATGTCAAATACATCAGATACATTCTTGTTAACCATACAATCCTGTGGCAGTGATT
>OGXH01002074.1_pt1 | contig 14237 bp, 8 predicted proteins | sample 1576241 | NCBI WGS metagenome assembly OGXH01 (sample SAMEA3541529, study PRJEB24748) | human gut metagenome | biome: human gut; feature: human-associated habitat; material: faeces | place: China | collected 2012
TGGAGCGTATCTGTATCGATACGCTCCATTGACTGTTTTATGAACACCCATCTAAATGGGCGGCCGCTTTGCTTTCAATCGGTGCTTGGGAGCCGCGTTCTGCAGGCCGGGCAGCGAGGACGGAGGCAGGGTTTCTCTCGGGGACAGCGGCGTGCTGTACACAGGCATAAAAAGAGCCGCCCAGGTGCTTCGGTCGCTGGGCTACCGAAGCGGTAGCCCAGACGGTTTGCACAAGGGCGGCTATGCTGGAAGTATAGCATACGACGCCGACGGTGTCAAGATATCCGGAGGAAAATTACAAGTGTGATCGGCCGCTGCAGAAAAAAGACAGAGCAACCGGAAAATCAAGACTAGTTCCGCCGTTTCCGACGGGTGGGCTAGTACTCCGGATGCTCTGTCCGAGGACAAAATAGCACGAATAGAGGGGAATGTCAAGCAGAAATCGCCAAGCAGATCGCAAAGTAGCCGGAGGTCAAGGCGGCGAGCCTTGTGGACAAACGGGAGAATAAAACTTCGATATACAAGAGCAGAGAGTATAACACCCTTGCGAATGCGGTCAACATTGGCCTGCAGGATTCTGCACGGGCTACGGCAGCTTCTCGAGCAGCTCCGGCAGGCTCAGGCCCGTCTCACGGGCGATGCGTGCCAGATCGTCGAATTCATACTTTTTGCGGGAAACGCCATAGCCGCCCGCCTGCTTGCAGCGCACCGGTCCCCACGGACTGTCGATCTCGCTGACGCTGCGGTGCAGCGCCGTCCGGCTGCAGCGGTGCTCCCGCACGCCGAGCGTTGTCGTGTCGCGCAGGAATACGTCCAGCACAGCCTGCCGCTTTTCCGGGCGGCACAGTGCGCGCAGCAGTACGCCGGGGCGCGATTTTTTCATGCCGATGGGCGTCGTCCATGCGTCGAGTGCCCCTGCCTCCAGCAGACGCTCCAGCGCAAAGCCGATGGCCTCCGGCGTCATGTCGTCCAGATTGCAGGCAAGCTCCAGCACGTCCTCCGCGCTGTCCTCCGTCTCGCCCAGCAGGGCGCGGACGCAGTTGGCGGCGGGGAAGTCCTTGCGGCCCATGCCATAGCCGATGCGCTCTACGCGCATGGGCGGCATATCGCCGAAGCGCGCGGCAAACTGCGTCAGCAGGGCAGCGCCGGTCGGCGTGCACAGCTCGCCTGCGATGTGCCCGCCGTAAATAGGAACGCCGCGCAGCAGAATGGCAGTCGCCGGGGCGGGAACGGGAAGAATGCCGTGGGCGCAGCGGACGTGGCCACTGCCGACGTGCACGGGCGAGACGATGATCTGCTCCGGCGCGAGCTGCTCAAGCAGCAGGCACACGGCCGTGATGTCCGCAAGCGCGTCCATCGTGCCGACCTCATGGAAGTGGATCTGGTCGACCGGCCTGCCGTGGGCCTCGCTCTCTGCTGCGGCCAGACGGCCATAGACGGCGAGGATATTGTCCCGCACACGCTGCGGGACCGGCAGGGCCGCAATGCGCGCGCGGATGTCCGCCATGCCGGTGTGGGAATGAGGGTGTTCATGGGCATGTTCATGCTCATGGTCATGCTCGTGAACATGACTGCATGCATGTGTGTGCGCCAGCGGGACGTCCTCACTCTCCTCCTCCGCGCCGTTCACGGTCACGGAGAGCTGCGTGCCGCAGATGCCGCACTTTTCGGTGCGCACGGCCGTGGTGACAACGCCGGGGATGCCCAGCGCATTGAGCTCCTGCAGAAATGCCTTCGGCTCCGGCAGCAGCTCGAGCAGCGCCGCCGTGAGCATATCGCCCGCGGCGCCCATGCCGCAGTCAAGATACAGTGTTTTCATGGTTTGGCCCCCATATGATTGATCATGCTGGCAAGATAGCCCGCGCCGAAGCCGTTGTCGATGTTCACGACGGAAACGCCGCTGGCGCAGGAATTCAGCATGGAAAGCAGCGCGGCAACACCGCCGAACGACGCACCATAGCCAACGCTCGTCGGCACGGCAATGACGGGGCAGTCGACCAGTCCGCCGATGACGCTGGCAAGCGCGCCCTCCATCCCGGCGATGGCGATGATGGCGCGCGCACCCATCAGCTCGTCCAGACTGGCGAGCAGACGGTGCAGCCCGGCTACGCCGACGTCATACAGCCGCACGACGCGGTTTCCGAGCACCTCGGCTGTGAGCGCTGCCTCCTCGGCGACGGGAATGTCGCTCGTACCGCCGGTCGCGACGACGATCTTCCCGTCGCCGTCCGGCTCCGGCAGCGGCCCGACGATGCCGATACGGGAGGCTGCGTCATAGGTGAGCGCTGCGCGCTCCTGCAGATAGGCTGCGGCCTCCGGCTTCATGCGCGTGATGAGCACGGTCTTCTGCCCGCTGCGCTGCAGGGAATCGACGATGCCAGCGATCTGCTCCGGCGTTTTGCCCGCGCCGTAGATGACCTCGGCCGCGCCCTGCCGCAGACGGCGGTGATGGTCGACGCGCGCATAGCCGAGGTCCTCAAACGGAGCCTCGCGCAGCTGCAGGGCCGCGTCCGCGACGGAGATGCTTCCGTCGCGCACCTGCGTGAGCAGGGCGGTGAGAGAATTATGCATGGCGTGCCTCCAAATCGAGCAGAACTGCCCGGTAATCGGGCTTCAGGGCCGCGACGATCTCGTCGTGCTGGGCCAGCGCCCGGGAAAGCTGATCTGCCGGGAACTGCAGGCGGGCGCAGCCGTCCAGCAGGCGGACGCGGAAGTCCGTGTAGCCCTGCGAGAACAGCCAGCCCTCGGCGCGCTCCGTGGCGGCCAGCAGCTCCGGCGTGATGCGCGTGCCGGTGGGGACGCGCGTGGCAAGGCAGGCATAGGCGGGCTTGTCCCAGGTGAACAGCCCGGCCTCGTGCGACAGACGGCGAATTTCCGCCTTCGTCAGGCCGCATTCGCGCAGAGGCGAGCGGACGTCCATCTCGCGCAGGGCGCGCATACCGGGGCGGTCCCCGGCGTCGTCCGAGGCATTCGTGCCGTCGAGGATGAGCGTGAACCCGTCCTCGGCTGCCGCGCGCTTCAGATTTCCGAAAATATTTTGCTTGCAGTAGTAGCAGCGGTTTGCAGGATTGCGCGCCACATCCTCGGAGGACAGGGCGTCCAGCTCCAGCACGGTCAGCTTCGCACCGACGCTCTCGGCCAGCCGCTGCGCATCGTCCAGCTCAAATTGTGGCTGGAACGCTGTCTTGGCGAAGTAGGCGTGCACATCCGCGCCGCACTGCACCGCAGCATACAGCAGATACGACGAATCCACGCCGCCCGAAAACGCGATGGCAGCGCGCGGATTTTCCGCAAAAAATTCCTGTAGGGTCATGATAGAGTGTCTCCTTCCTGCTCCGGGCACGGCGTGAGCCGCGCGCGGAAAGAAATGCGCCGCGGGGTCGGCAGTCCGTCAAAGCGGATGAGCCAAGCCTGCTTTGCCTCGTCGAGCTCCAGCATGGTGCCCGTGCCGAGAATGCTGTGCCGCACGCGCTGGCCGGGCCGGAAGGCGGCGGCGTCCGCGCTGCCGCGCAGCGTGCGTTCGCTCATGGCAATGTAGCCGCGGGCGTTATCCAGCAGCATGTCATCGCGCTCGCCGCTCTGCTCCAGAAGGCCGGGGGCGATGTCGAGCAGAAAGCGCGAGGGATAGCGGTCGGTTCCGTCAAAATTGCGTCCGGCGGCCTCGGAGAGGTACAGCCCCTGCTCCGCGCGCGTCATTGCGACGAAGGCCAGCCGTCGCTCCTCCTCCATGGCGGGGAGGGTCCGGATCTTTTTCGAGGGGAACAGTCCCTCGTTCATCGCGCACAGGAACACATGGGGGAATTCCAGTCCCTTGGCCGTGTGCACGGTCATCAGCTTCACGCGGTCGCTGCTGTCGCCCGCGTCGGCGTTTGTAAACAGGGCCACATGGGCCAGATAGTGCTCGAGTGTGCATTCCTCGCCGCACGTCGTCTCATATTCATAGACGGACTGCTTCAGCTCGGCCAGATTGTCCAGCCGCTCCTGACTGCCCTCCGTGCGGAGCATGGCCTCATAGCCGCTTTCATGCAGGATGGCAGACAGGACCTCCGAGACGGACCGGCCGGAGCAGTCGGACGAAAAGGCATCGATGAGCGAGACGAAGCGTGCCGCACCCGTGCCGCGGAAGGCCTCCGTGCCGACGCTGCGGCGCAGGGCCGTGAACAGCGAACAGCCCTCCCGTGCGGCCTGCTCCTGCAGCAGCCTGCGGCGGCGCTCGCCGATGTTGCGTTTCGGTTGGTTGACGATGCGCAGGAACGACAGGTCGTCCTGACAGGCGATCATGCGCAGGTAGGACAGGGCGTCCTTGATCTCGGCGCGGCCGAAAAACTGCACGCCGCTGTAGATGGTGTAGGGGATCTTCTCCCGCTGGAGCACCTCCTCGACCGTCCGCGTGAGATAATGCGCGCGGTAGAGCACGGTCATATCGCGGTAGGGCGTTCCGCCGTCGTGCAGGGCCTGCATCTGCGCCGCCATCCACGCGGCCTCGTCCGCCGCGCTGCGCGCATGGTGCAGACGGACCGGTGCGCCGTCCGGCAGGGTGGGGAGCAGGGATTTTTCCATGCGGTCCGTGTTTTTGGCGATGAGCGAATTTGCCACGGACAGGATCTGCGGCGTGGAGCGGTAATTTTCCATCATCAGGATCGTCCGCGTACCGGGAAAGACCTGATCGAAGTCCAGCAGATACCGGATGTTTGCTCCGCGCCAGGTATAGATCGTCTGGTCGGGATCACCCACGACGAAGAGGTTGTGGTGATAGCCGCACAGCACCTGCATCAGCGTGTATTGCGGCTCGTCGATGTCCTGAAATTCGTCGACCATGATGTATTCCAGCCGCTGCTGCCACTTGAGCCGGATGTCCGCATCCTGCTCGAAGATATAGAGCGTGAATTTCAGCAGATCGTTGTAGTCCAGCCCGAAGCATTTCTTCTGCTGGTAGAGATAGCCATAGAAAATGATGTCGTCCGGGGCTTCGGCCTGCAGATATTTCTGCTGCAGCGTCTCGAGCGACAGCGTGATGAGGTCGAGATAATACTGCGGCTCCTTCTTGAGCTTGCGGATCTCGATCATGTCCCGCGCCGCGCTGAAGGTCATGGCGCGCAGCGTCAGCCCGCGCTCCTCATAGATGATACGGAGCATGGCGTCGATGTCGCTGTTGTCAAGCACGAGAAAGCGCCGCGGATACTGCACGGCGTGGCTGTCCTCCTGCAGGACGGTCACGCAGAAGCTGTGGAACGTGCAGATATAGCCCGTGTCCTCGTCGCCCGTCAGGGCGTGGATGCGCTGGCGCATCTCGGCGGCAGACTTGTTCGTGAACGTCACGCACAGGATGTTGCCGGGCAGCGTGCCGACCTCGTTCACAAGATAGGCGAAGCGCCGCGCCAGTGCGCGCGTTTTGCCCGAGCCTGCGCCCGCGATGACACGGATATAGCCCTCTGTGGCCGTGACGGCCTCCCGCTGGGCCGCGTTCAGCCCGCTCAGCAGATCGTCCATGCGTGTTCGCCCCCTTTCCCGAAAAATAATAGCACAAAATCGGGCGAAATACAAGCGCGAGCCGGGCGGGCTTGCGCACTGCCTGCCAATATGCTACAATATTACTTGAATATTACTTGGGAAACTCTGAATAAATCATCTGCGGCGTCGCGGAGCTGACCGTGCTGCAGATCCGCGGCGTGGTCCGGCAGGAGCCGGGCAAACGTTTTTCATTAAATGTACGCGCAGGCACTGCGCAGGAATCATAAGGAGTTGGAGTAGACCCGATGGCAAAAGCAAAAACCGATCTGGTGATCGTCGAGTCTCCGGCGAAGGCCAGAACAATCGAAAAATATCTGGGCAATCATTATCAGGTCGTGGCCTCGATGGGCCACCTGCGTGACCTGCCCAAGAGCACCATGGGTGTGGACATTGACGGTGATTTTACGCCGCAGTACCTGCCCGTGAAAGACCGCGCGGACGTGATCGCCGACCTGAAAAAGCGCGCGAAATCGGCCGACACCGTCTATCTTGCGACCGACCCGGACCGCGAAGGAGAGGCCATTTCATGGCACCTGAAGGAGTTGCTGGATCTGCCGGATGACAAGGCCAAGCGCGTGACGTTCAACGAGATCACGAAAAAGGTCGTCACCGAGAGCATCCAGCACCCGCGCGAGATCGATCAGGATCTGGTCGACGCGCAGCAGGCACGCCGTATTCTCGACCGCATCGTGCACTCCCGCGCTCCATGTCTCCATGCCTACGTGATAAACGGCCCCATGGCAAGCAGCCTGAAGTCGCTGGAGAAGTCCCTCCAAATGCCCGTGCCCTGCGCGCATCTCGGCTGTGTGCAGCACCAGAATAATAATTTCACGTTGGTAGTACCCGTCTCTCGCAAAAGTGACGGTTTTACCTGCGGACAGGTATTCATTCCCACGTATTTCCTCCAGCAGCAGGCCTTTCTCGTCCTCCCCAATTTGCTCGCAAGTGCTTGACTCATCAAAGCGGTAAGGATAGCCATTGCGCACGATGAGAAAGGCGCTCAGATACTGATATCCCGCATTTTGAAAAACCTCTGCGTCGTCATTCGGTTGGCCGGATGCGATGTTTGTGAGGGATTGCAGGATACGTTGCGAACGTTGTTTATCCAAGTGCTGTTCCACGCGTTGAATCGTTGCGCGGAATTCCACACTGGAAAGCGGTTTCAAAATGTAGTCAAAAACGCCGGTTTGGATGGCGCTTTTGGCATAGGAATAATCATAATACCCGGTGATGATCAAGATACAGATTTCAGGATACAGCTTCCGTATTTTGTCACTCAGGGCCAGGCCGTCCATGATGGGCATGCGAATGTCGGTGAACACGACATCCACCGGGTGGTTCATAAGGTATTCAAAGGCTTCCTGCCCGTCATGGGCCACCTCAATGTCAAACGCATCGCTCACAGCGCGCAGGCTGGAGGTGATTTTCCGAAGGATTGGCGGTTCGTCTTCGACAATCAACGCCCTATACATGCAATTGCCCCCCTACGCAGATGGTCGTGCCTCCTTTTTCACCCGCACAGATTGTGTGGGTGCTTTTTTGTGGGTAAAATTGGCGCATGCGAATGATGGTGCTGAGCAACCCCAACCCGCCAATGCGAAAATGCTCCAGTTCCTGTGTGGGATTGCTTTCATACGCGGCAATCTTGCTTTCGATTTCTGCAATGGTTTCCGCCGCAATGCCACAGCCGTTGTCCGTTATGGAAAAGGTCCAGAAATCGTCACACGAATCAAGCGTGACCTTTATCCTGAAGGGGGGGCGGATTTTGGCGAATGCGTGCTGAAACGCGTTCTCCGCAAGGGGCTGCAAAATCATTTTCGGGGTGCGGATCAGGGAAAGATCGCTGATGTTTTTAATCTCGATGGTGTATTCGAAAGCGCCTTCATACCGCTGCTGCATCAGATAAAAGTAGTTCTCCAGATGTTGCAGTTCCTCCCGCAGGGTGGCGCCGTCCGGAGACAGCGTGGAAGTGTATTGCAACATACCCGATAAACTGCGGCACATGTTGGAAAGGCGTTCCCCATCGTTTTCGCACCCAACCGAGGCAATAACAGCCAAGGTGTTGTGCACAAAATGGGAATTCATTTGGTTTTGCAGCGCCAGCATTTGCGCCTTTACCTCTCTTGTTTTCATGGTTTCAATTTCACGCGCGGCTGTTTCCAGGCGTCTCAGGGTGGACATGAAGGCGTTCCTCAAATCCACAAGGGCAGGCATGTCTGTATCCAGAGGCAGGTCTATCGCATGCACGTCCAGGCTGGAAAGTTCCATCTGCATTTGGTGCAGAGGCTGCAACACCTCTTTCTGCATTCGAGAAGACAAATAGTAGGCGATAAACCAGAACAAAATAGACATTGTGATAGCAAACGCGCCGAACAACAAAGGAACAGCCTGGTATATGCGCACCTCCGTACTTCCCAACAACACCATCCCGCCTGTCAAGGTATGCATCGAGAACAAGGCGTCCCCCTGGCGGTCAACCGAATCGTCTGACAGCGCCCCTTCGCGAAAGAGGGCGAGCATCTCCTGGGAAAGCCTGTCGTTTTCTTCTGTTTGGTTGCTGAACACGATGCGCCCATTCTCGTCCAGCAGCAGCCACGCCAAGTTGGGGTCAGCTTCCGACAGAATGTCTGTGAGGAACGAAACGGGCTGTTGCACCTCTACCAGGCCATAGAGCACGTCGGTTTCAAAATTACGGAAAGGCCGAAAAACGCTCACCATCCTCCACCCGCTTTCCGACCACATATCCGGTATATCCGGCAGGATGATCTGGAAGGCCTTCCGGTTTTGGAAGCTGCTGTAAACACTTTGAAAGTCATCTGAGGAGAAAAACGTTTCCTGCCGGTCCAGCAACTCCGGCGTTGTGCAGAAATCCGTAAAATCGCCGTGGTCGTTGAAAACGCTGATCCTGGCCACCGTGATCCGCGAGGCAGAGGTGATGGAAACACCTGCAAGCTGCAACTGTATGGCGTCTCGTGCTGTGGTGTCCAGAACGAAATGGTTTTGCTCGGAAGGGTCCTGGCGCGCTTCCTTCAGCTGGTCCACAATGATGGTATTGGTGACGGCCTGCAAAGCAATGCTGTCCATGTGCTGCAGGCGGATATCGATTTGCTCGGCAATAGACCGCCCCACCTGGCGCAGGTTCTCTGTGGACATCTGCGAGTTTTTGGAAAAAAACTCGCGATAGTAAAAGAGCAAAAGAAAAGTGATGGCTAAACTGATGACACCTATGTACAGGATTATCATGCGAAAAAAAAGGCGAAGCGACCGCGGTTTCATCCCCAACCCCCTATCGGCGGACTGTGATTTAATTATATATCAAAGTACAAAAAAAGTATACGAGGCGGGCTATCTGTATAGAATTCATCCATGATTTTGCTAGAATTTGTCTATTTTGTCCATCCTCTAAAAAGATTATACTGGTAACAAATGATGTTGTCAAGATTGGTTGACACATTTTTCTCAAGGACATCATGGACTATGCTGCTATACGCAGAGAATCATAGTATCTCTGTCGCTTGATCATGGGAGGAAGACCACCATTGGTGGTGCAAATCCTCCGATTGTTCCAATAACTGATAAAGTATCTCCAGATTAGAGACTTCAGTTCGGATACAGTCAGGTTTTCACTGTTGTATCGGTCATACAATAATTCTGTCTTTAGACGCGCCCACATGCTTTCACAACGGGCATTGTCATGGCATCGACCACCGGCACTGTTCATACTTTGGATGATTTCATATTTTCTCAGGGTGCTGCGGTAAAGCTCACTGGTATATTGGCTACCTCGATCGGAGTGAAGCACTGCTCCTCGAATTTCAGGATATGCGATAAAAGCGTTTTCTACCGTATGCTGGCAAAGCGTTGCCTTCATCGTGGTTTCCATTGCCAGCCCCAGTACTGCTGAATCAAAACAATCGAAGATTGCCGAAACATAGAGTTTTCCATCTTTTGCTTTGATTTCGGTGATATCTGTCACGCATTTTTCAAGAGGCTTTTCTGATGTGAAATTTCTCTTAAGAAGATCATCCGATTTACGAGCCTCACGGTCTGCTTTCGTAATTCCTTTCGGATTACGCTTAGGACGATGACTGAGACCGATTTTTTCCATGACCCTATAAACGGTACGCTCACTGGGGATAGGAATGCCATCAGGTCGTTTAAGAGTTAATGCCTGGAACATACGTACACGTCCATAGGTGTCGTTGCAGACATCCTCAGCATGGATTTCAAGCATGGTATCTGCAAGCGTCTGGTATTTCCACGGACGGTCTTTTACGGACAGATATTTATAAAATCCCTGGCGGCTCACATGTAGCATGCGACAGTAAAAAGCCAGTTTTCCCTTGATGGTGCCATCGTCAGTCTTAATCGCAATGAATTTCATTCTTTCGGTCTTAGAGACTTCCGACGGCTCGCTGCGAAAAAAGCGCTGGCTTCTTCCAGAAACTCGTTTTCTTCTTTCAGACGACGAATTTCTTTATCCTGATCTTTCACGCGTTTTCGAAGCATGGTTAATTCCTCCGCAAGGCCCATGGCAGATTCTGGGGTATGGGCACCTTCTCCAATATCCAGTTGTCCGGTTCTTACGGCTTTAAGCCAGGTATGGATAGTCCCTTCAGGAATTCCTAATTCTTTAGCGGCTTTCGCACCACCGATTTCTTTTGCAAGCTTAACTGCCTGCACTTTGTATTCATGATCGTACTTACGTTGACTTCGTGCCATAGTTGGGCAACTCCTTATTCTCTTGATTATACTATGAAATCCTTGAGAATAGGCTGTCAACTTTATTTATACACCATCAAAAGGAGGAAAGATATCTGTGCAAAATAGCGGTCTACAAATCCTGGGCTTGACCCTGGGCCATGTTCCAAATCCTGTCGGCATTCTGGAGCCGCAGATGCAGTTTGCCTGGAAGGGGGAAAGCGACAAACCGAATGCGACTCAAACCGCCTATCGCATTCGTGTGTCCCTGGCGGGAGCGGAAAATGAAAAGGCTGTGGTGTGGGATTCCGGTAAAATCGAATCCTCGCGCTCGAGCGGGTACCCTTATGAAGGGCCACCACTCAAGCCCGCCACAAAATATGAGTGGGGGGTGACTGTGTGGGATAACCACGGCAGAGAAGCCGAAAGCGCACCGGCCCACTTCACAACCGGGCTGCGTGACGAGGATTGGCAGGGCTGCTGGCTTGGCGCAGACGACTACTCCGCCAACGACACCGGCGCCGTGGCGCCCTTGTTCCGCAAAGGCTTCCAGGTGGACGGGCAAGTGGCGCAAGCCATGGCCTATATTGCCGTGGTGGGTTATTATGAGTTTAGCCTGAATGGCGCCAAAGTGGGAAACCACGTGCTGGACCCCGGCTGGACAGATTTCCGCCAATCCGTACTATATGTCGCCTACGATGTGACGGACCAGTTGAAGCATGGTGAAAATGCGATTGGCCTGATGCTGGGCAACGGCTGGTATTGCAACGCAAACGCACCGCTGGAAACCATTCACCAGGGACCACACTTCCTGTTCCAGCTCAACATCCAATATGCGGATGGGCGCCTGCAAAGTGAATACAGCCAGGTGCGCAAAGGGTGGCAGGTCAACACCGCCGGCCCCATCACCGACAACAGCATTTACAATGGCGAAACCTATGACGCAAGGCGAGAAATAAGTGGCTGGAACACAGCGCCCGTAGCAGCCGCTTACACCAAAGAATGGCGCCGCCCCTTATGGGTGGACCCGCCGGCCGGCTGAAGCCCCAGCTGCTGCCCGCCATCCAGGTGGTGAAGACCTTGGCGCCGGTTGATGTGCGACGTTTTGATGATAACACCCGCGTGTTTGATTTTGGCCAGAACTTTTCGGGCTGGGTGCGCATTCGGGTGAAAGGCGCGGCAGGTGAAACAGTCTGCATGAAATTTGCCGAAAATGCTTACGAAGACGGGCAGATAGACAGCACCACCACACGTGCCGCGGAGGCGCTGGATACATACACGCTCAAGGGTGACGGCGAGGAGGTCTACGAGCCGCATTTTACTTACCACGGATTTCGTTATGTTCGCATCACGGGATTACCGGAGGGCACGGAGGACAACTGCATTGAAGGCCGGGTAGTCTGCTCGGCGGTGCCACTGGCAGCACAATTCAGTTGTGAAAATGAACTCCTCAACAAGTTGCACCGTTCCGTGCTATGGAGTGAAGCCACCAACCTGCACAGTGTTCCAACCGACTGTCCCCAGCGGGATGAGCGCCTGGGGTGGCTGAATGACATGACTGTCCGCGCGGAAGAAGCCATCTACAACTTTGACATGGCGGCGTTTTACACCAAATGGGTGGAGGATATTCGGGAAGCCCAGGGCGAGACAACAGGCGCCATCACCGATGTTGCACCCTTTGTACGCTATGGCCGCCGGCCGGCCGACCCCGTGTGCTCCAGCTATCTTGTGGTGCCTTGGCTAGTCTACCTGCACACCGGCGATACCGCCCTGCTCCGCCGTCATTTTGAGGGCTTCCAGCGCTGGGAAGATTACCTCCTCAGCCAAACGGAGGACGATCGCTTATACTATAGTTATTTTGGGGATTGGTGCGGCCCGCTCACCATTTCAGATTCTTCCAGCATGGCCAGCGGTTCCTATTCGGCCATCACCTCGGGAGATTATGTCTCTACCTGGGCCATCCTTTTCAACGCGTTCCTTCTGGTAAAAATTGCCAAAGTGCTGGGCAAGGAAGAAACCACCGAACGGTATCTCCAGCTTTTTGAGCGCGGCCGGGCCATTTTCAACCAGATGTACCTTGATGAGAAAACGGGGCAGTACGGCAGCGGAAGCCAGGCCTGCAACGCCTTCGCCTTGTACATCGGCCTGGTGCCGGACCATCTGGTGGACAAGGTGGTGCAAAACCTTGTGCACGATGTAAAGGACAAGAATGATACCCACCTGACCACGGGCAACCAGGCCACCAAGTATATTTTTGACGTGTTGGCACAGCACGGCCATGCCGACCTGGCCTACGCCCTGGCTAGCCAGGACACCTATCCCAGCTGGGGCCTGAACATTTTAAACGGGGCCACGACCATCTGGGAGCGGTGGGAAGAAGCCAGCACCGGCCTTGTCACGCAGTGCTGCTCGCAAAATCATCCCATGTATGCATCTATCGGCTCCTATTTCCACCGTTATCTCGTGGGCATCACACCCGACGAGGAAGGCCCTGCGTTTGAACGCGTGCGAATTGAACCGAAGGTGCCCCAAGACCTGCAATGGGCCCAAAGTGAACTGGATACAGTCAAAGGGAAGCTGGCCTGTAAATGGTCAAAAAAGGACGATTCTCTTGTCGTCCAGTTAGAGATTCCCTTTAACTGCACCGCCCATTTCCTTGTCCCCGCGCCATACACCTCGGCTGAAATTACGGATGCTAAGGGATCGCGCGTGGAAAAAGAAGACATACTGCGTATCGGAAGCGGCTGTTATCAAATTCTGTGTACCAGATAATAAGGAGGATTTGTCATGAAGAAAAGATGTATTGCTGCAATGCTTGTACTGGTTTTGGTTGCCGGCCTGCTGGCAGGGTGCAGTAACCCTTCCGTACAGGAACCGGCTTCCCAGGCTGCCTCGTCCGGTGATACCGCTCCGGCGGGCACCGAAGGAAGCGATGCTTCCGCCGAAGGTGTTACCATCACTTTCATGCCCACTCAGGCGGGTTTCATCGATCATTTTGACGGCGTTTTTTCCGACAAGATCATACCCGATTTTGAAGCCGAGACCGGCATCAAGGTGGATGTGCAGGTGGTTCCCGACACCTCCAACGAGATGGTGAAGCTGAAGCTGGCTACCGGTGAAGCGCCGGAGCTGTGGAGCCAGAACGTCCCGCAAATGGTGCAAGCCTTTAACGCCACCGAAAACTGTGTGGTGCTGGATGACCAGCCCTGGGTGGAGCGCCTGAGCAACCCGGACCTGCTGCGCTACGAGGGCGATGGGCACATCTACGGCATGCCGCTCACCTCGGCACAGTTCTTCCCGGCAGCTTACTACAACAAGGGCGTGCTGGAGGAGATTGGCATCGTCGATCCCCAGCCCACCACCTACCAGGAGTTCCTCGATCTCTGTCAGCAGATTAAGGACGCAGGCGTGGTGCCTGTGTACATGACGGACAAGGATGCCTGGACCACCCAGATGTTTACCACCAATGGGTTGGGCGTGGTGATGGAAGGCCAGGATGATGTGTGGGACAAATTGCTCACCAATGAGCAAAAGTTTGCCGATGTGCCGGAGTTTACAAAGCTCCTGCAGGACTTTATGAAGCTGTACGAGCTGGGCTATGTCAACGAAGATCATATGTCTCAACCCTACGACAGCCTATCCGGCGCCATGGCTTCGGGCGAATATGCCATGTGCATCAACAGCGAGTCCGCCATCAGCGACATCAACACAAAATACCCCGATGTTGAAATGGGCGCTATGGTAATTCCCGTGAGTGACAAGATGATCCTTGGCATCGGCAATTTCGTACACGGCATTTATGTGGGCAAGGATTCACCCCATCCCGAGGAAGCCCTCATGTTCCTGGAATACCTCTCCCGGCCGGAAGTGTACTCCTTGATGATGGAGGAAAAGGGTGGCTTCTCGCCCTTCACAGACGTGGAAAGCAGTAATGTGCAGCCCTGCGTGCAGAAGCTGGTGGATGAATATGAGGTGAAAGCTGCGATTGCCGCGACGGGCTATGATTTCAAGGGCATGTCAAGCGA
>OGXH01002078.1_pt1 | contig 14218 bp, 14 predicted proteins | sample 1576241 | NCBI WGS metagenome assembly OGXH01 (sample SAMEA3541529, study PRJEB24748) | human gut metagenome | biome: human gut; feature: human-associated habitat; material: faeces | place: China | collected 2012
TTGCTCAGAAGCCTATCGGAATGCCCAGCGAACAGAAACATAATATTTCGTTTATGCCGTTTTTCTTTTTCATTACATATAAAATTCTGACTTGTGAGAGGCGCTTATATCTGCCCTTCACAACCTATAAAAGCACCACAGAATCTGCGACACTACGTCCGTCAAACTCCGGTTTAATTCTTCTTGCCAAGAGTGACAGAGATTGTCTGCTCCTCATACTGTCCATTGGATGATCTTTCAATCACCACATCCACCGTAGTACCTGCTGCATAATACTGCATATTGGAAGAAAGCTCCTCCATGGAAGTGACATCTTTTCCATCAAATTTTGTGATAATATCGCCTTTCTGGATACCAGCCTGCTCTGCGGCAGCTCCTTCCATGACCTGTGCAACATAAACACCGGTTGGCATATTATATGTTTTTGCAACATCGCTTGTGACATCTACACCTACGATACCGAGATATGCACTGTTGGATTCGTCAACTTTTTCTTTTGTGATAAGTTCTTCAATAATTGGTTTTGCTGTATCCATTGGGATTGCATATCCAATGCCTTCAACAGAAGTGTCTGAATATTTTACAGAGTTGATTCCGATCACTTCCCCTGCTGTGTTTAATAATGCACCACCACTGTTACCAGGGTTAATTGCTGCATCTGTCTGGATCAGTTCTGCCGTATAATTGGTGCTGCTGGAAGAATCTGAAACAGAAACTTCACGGTTTAATGCACTGATCACACCGGTAGTTACAGACTGTCCGTAACCAAGGGCATTACCGATTGCAATACAGGATTCACCCACTTTTAATGTATCAGAAGAACCAAGTGTTGCAACCTTGATTGCACTCATAGTATCATCTTTAATACTGCTCAGGGCAACTTTTACAACGGCAAGATCTGTAGAAGGATCTGTACCTTTAATCTCTGCACTGACCGTATCATCATTTGCAAAAGTTACAGTAAGACTGTTTGCTCCCTCGACAACATGATTATTGGTTGCCACATAAAGATACTCCTTATCCTGACTTACAATAATACCTGATCCACAGCTTGTGCTCTCATAAGTCTTGGATTGTCCCCAGAAACTCTGATACTCTGTCTGACTTACATTTGTAATTGCTACGATAGAAGGCATTACTTCATCGACGATATCTGAAACATCTGTTGCTACATAGGAAGATGAGATTGCTGTCGGCTGTACGGTAGAATCATCTCCGGTAGTCAATGAAGCCTGTACATTTCCTGCATTGGTTGTTCCAAGAACTTTTCCGGATGCATAATTAACGCCTGTCATGACACCGCCTGCAACCAGTCCGAATACAAGTGCAAGCGCTGCACATTTTGCAAGCTGTTTTCCAAATCCACCCGGTTTTCTTTCCTTCTTTTTCTTCTCCGGTTTTGGATTGCTGCCATAAGCATAACTCTGATAACTGGTATTGCTTCCATATGTTCCATAGTTACCGTTCTGGTTTCCATAGCCTGTACTCTGCTGATTGTTCTGGGTGGTTCCGTATCCAGTGTTCTGCTGGTTGCTCTTTGTATTTTCGTATCCAGCGCTCTGCTGTTTATTCTGGGTACTACCATATCCATAACTCTGATTGTTGCTCTGGGTGCTTCCATATCCAGTGCTCTGATTGTTGCTTTGAGCATTTCCATATCCTGTGCTCTGATTGTTGCTTTGAGCATTTCCATATCCTGTGCTCTGGCTGTTATTCTGTGTCGTTCCATAGCCGGAGCCATGACTGTTGCTCTGACTTCCATAAATAGAACTCTGTGTGGAACCATATCCTCCTGCCTTGGATCCTGTACTGTCGTTCTGTGTATTGTTCTGATTTCCATGATTCTGCTGATTATTATATGAGTAGAAAGAATCAGAATACTGATTACTGCTATTATTATTGCTATTATTGCTATTATTGTTATTATAGTTGCTATTGCTGTTAGTGTTATTATTGTTATTATTGTTGTAATAATTGTTATCCATAACAATTTGCCCCTTTCTGTGCAGCTTCTTATTATCTGCTGCCTTTATCTTTATGACCTTAGTCTAGCGTCAAATTGTGTTCGAATTGTGATAAAAATATCAAGAAAAAATGTTTTTTGAAAATAAAAACTTCCCATCTCTCAAATTTTCCTAAACCAGAGAAACAGGAAGTTCAAATTTTTCATTTGTAAATGAATGTTACAGTTTTAATAACATGATGGAATACTGTGACAGGAAATTTGCAACACCAAGAACTACAACTCCTGCAATAAATAAATTTTTCTTTTTCTCACTATCCATGCGCATTACCATCCACAAAATAATAAATAAATACATGAGATCCGTCAGATAATAAACACGGGCACCCGACGCATAAATCGTTGGCGAGAAATGTAACACTGCCTCACTGGCAATTCCCCCAAGAAAAGCCATGCTGATAAAAACAGAATGTCCTGTCACTTTCCACAATAAAACCAGAGTAAAAAGAACTGCTGCTATCCACCAGAAAAAGGCAATCCGATTCTGTGTGGTCATCGTCTGCCATGTCGGCAGTTCAGTGAGGCACTGCTCGATATCAATATATCCAATACCCATCTCCGAAAAAAAAGAAATGCCGGCATAAGGAAGAAGTGCCACCACACTAAAAACGACTGCTAAAGACTGATAAACTTTTGCTTTTTTTGACTTTACCAGTAAAAGGAACCCTGCTGCCCAGATTGCAATAAAAAATGCCTTTCCCTCATTTGCAAAGGAAGATAACATCCACTGGATGGTCATAAATAAATGATTTCCTACAGATAACTCTTTGTACCCTGGCATCCAGGTTGCAATTTCTGATGCCACACGCACGTCATTTCCAGGTGCCATAAAAAGGATCACAAATGCTGCAAATGTTATAACCGTCTGGATCCATATCGCCACCGGTATTCTTTTTTTCTGTAACAGAAGACTTAAAATTGACAGACCTTCAAATGCGAGTAAAACTGCTCCCATCTGCTCGATCGACATCGCTGCAATGACACTGCATGGAAGCGCATAGATCAATTGCCTGTTCGAAAACGCCCCTGTATCAAACACAAGATCCGCAAGCGGCATCATCGCCCAAACTCCTGCTGTGAATGTCCATGTATAAAATATGGAACCATTCACCCAGACCGCAGAATATCCCAATGTCATGACACTCATCAACAGATATCCACTCGCAAGTAAAACCGGATATCGGATGCTTTTCCAGAGATTGCTCCACACGTTTAATTCTCCGGAATTGTGTTGCTTTGTGCCAACATCCACACGCTCCTGATTCTCATTCAGCAACGCAGTATATCCCGTATAGCCAGCCGCCTTGCATCCCAATCTTAAAATTCCGATTGGAAGCAGCACCATCATAACCGCATCTGCGGCTCTCCAGAATCCAAGTCCGAGATTAAATGTGATATATACAATTGCTTCCGCAGCCATCCGCCCTACCCACGTCTGATAGCGCCAGGATAAGTACTCGAAAAATCCCATGGTGGTAGAATAATGGTAAAAATAGGTGTCATCGCCGTCGGAATAACCCATCTGATTTAAAATCACAAAAATAGCGATTGCCATGAACGCCCAAAATATCCATACTATTTTTTTTTGATTTGTCTTGCTCTTTTCTTTGTCTGCACTCATATCTATAATATTTATAAATCCCTTAATGTCTTTTTTCTCTTCTAAAAAATCCAGCAAAATTTCTTGAATTGCCAAAGTTCGTTTTTTACCAATTACGGTCTATGCTTATATCCTTGTCATCTAAAATCACCGACTCAATAATATACTTTGGTCTTTTTTTTGTTTCCAGATATGTTTTGCCGATATACTCACCGATAATACCGATTGCAAAAATCTGCAAGCCGCCAAGCACCCAAATTGAAACCATAATACTTGCCCAGCCTGGGACAACATTTCCATTAAAATAATCCACAAAAGACTTAATTAGCATTATCAGACTGATCAGGCAGATCAGTAAACCGCCTATTGTAATCATTCGAATCGGTTTTACAGAAAGGGATGTGATTCCTTCAAAAGCAAATGTGACCATCTTTCCAAGCGGATACTTACTCTCGCCAGCAAAACGTTCTCCCCGCTCATACTCCACAGTAGTGCTCTGAAAACCAACCATCGGTACAATACCGCGCAAAAACAAATTCACTTCATCAAAATCTAATAAATTTTCTGTCGCACGCTTGCTGAGTAATCGATAGTCTGCATGGTCATACACAATATCTGCCCCAAGGAAACTCATCAGCTTATAAAAAAGATGCGCTGTTCCCCGTTTAAAGCAGGTATCTTTTTTTCTGGAGGAACGCACTCCATAAACCACATCATTTCCTTCATAATAAGCATCGATCATACGGTCAACCGCATTAATATCATCCTGCAGATCTGCATCCATCGTAACGATCATATCTGCATACTTTACTGCTGTAGCCATACCCGCTAAAAGAGCATTCTGATGTCCCCTGTTTCTTGAAAGATTCACTCCGGCAAACACAGAGTTTTCCTCACATAATCCCTTTATCATACTCCATGTCTGATCTTTCGAACCATCGTTTACAAACATGATACGGCTGTTATCCGCTATTTTATTTTTCAAGACCAGAGACTGCAACTTTTCTAATAATCTTTTTGATGTCTCCGGCAGAACTTCCTGCTCGTTATAACAAGGTACTACCATATATAATGTCTTACTCATGAACATCCTCTCTCATATCCCAGTATCCCGGATTCATCGTATACTTTAAAATCTGTTTCCTGCTGAGCTTCTCATAATGCCTGCCCATCCAGAAACCCGCATACTTTCCAACACACTGCATACCAAAATGAAAAATAAGCCATGGCTTTCTTATTGCAAAAAGATAAGCGATCGTACTCTTCACCAGCTTCATACCCTCGGCTTCTGAACTCACCTGTTCAAAAATCTCCGGATGCTGTTTCTGTGAAACTGCGAGATCAAAATTCCTGTGAAACTGCTGCCTCATCGTATAATTGTGCGAATGTACTACCTTTGCTTCTGCTGCATACGCAACGCCATATCCGTGTTCGATTGCATTTGCTGCAAAAAACATATCCTCATTAAAAATAACCGGAGACTCAAATCCCCCCAGTTCTTCAAATAAATCCCTGCGATATGCCGCACAGACATCTGAACAGAAAAACGTTTTTATCCCAAGTGTCGGAATATCTGCCTTTGTCTTAACACGGCTTTGCTCCGGATAATTAAACTGTCTCGTATACTGCTCGACAATATGGCAGTCATTTTTCGGAAGCTGTCTGGCGTAAGCCACTGCAACCAAACAATCTTTTACTGCACTTTTTTCAGTGTCTGCCACTTCCATTGCATTCTGCTGTACCCGCGCAGACACCTGATCTTCCTTTAAAAGCAATGACTCCACTAATTTTTCTACCAGAAACTCATCCGCCGGAACTGCATCCTGCGTCATAAAAACCATCACATCCGCATCCGAATGTTCTGCTCCAAACTGCCTTGTTCCACCATGGTCAAAATCTTTCTTCGCAATATGAAATACCTCATACTCACACGGAAGTTCTTTCAATACCTGTTCAATCGGATAAGCTGCTGCCTGTTTCCAGAGTTTCTCTTCCGTATTTAAAATAATTACCCTATGAACGACAAAGGTCTGCCCCTGCAATTTGTGCAGGAGCAGACATAATGTTTCATCCGGTTTATAAGTTGGAATGATAATATCTACTGTCATTTATCTGTATCCACTTCCCTCATTCATACCTGTGTCATTGATAATCTTCTTACTGTTTGCAAGAACGGTATCCGATGGTGTGTATTCCTCATCACCGAACAGGAACTGGTGTAATTCGATTACGTTTGATTCCAATGTACAAGGTACAACCACACTTCCTTTGGATCCGAGAGTTGTTGATCCATGGTTAAACGGAAATCCTGATGTCTCGCCAAGTTTGTAATTAAATACCTGTGCTGCTAATGCAACTAAATCTGCATTTGAAAAACTTGTCTGAATATCCCCAAATACTGCATCGATCAGCTTATTAATCGTAACGAGGTCTGATTTCTGAGCCTTTGCAACCATTGCCGCAAGAACCGTTCTCTGACGCTCTGCACGCTTATAATCATCGCCTTTAGTATAACGGATTCGTGCATATGCGCATGCCTGTACGCCATCCAATGTCACGTTTGTTCCACCACCGGAAAGATACTTGGAATTATTCTTGGTAAGTTTATTGATTTCATCCATATATCCCTGCATAAGAACTGCTTCTTCATCTGTGACTTCATCCAGTGTAATACCACCGAGCAGATCCACACACTCAACAACGGCATTAAAATCTACCGTCACATAATCTGTTATGGACAGATCAAGGTTCTTATTCAACATATTAATAGCCGCCTCCGGACCACCTTTTGCATAAGCAGCATTACATTTCTTAAAGCTTCCATCTCCTGTATCCAGATAAGAATCACGGAATACCGAACATAATTTGACTTCTTTAGTGTCATTATTGATATTGGCGATCATAATGACATCGCTGCGTCCCTTTGACAAATTACCGTTAGAGCGGTTGTCCAGACCAAATAAGGCAATGGTAGTATAACTCTTCATAATCTCCTTGGATTCTTCTGAAATACCTTCATTCACCTCGATGTTTTCAAGTGGAACTTCCTGACGTTCGATTTTTCCCAATTTACTGATTAAAAACAATGCAATAGCTAAAATTAAAACAACTAATATCTCAACGACCAGTAATATGATCTTTCTTTGTCTTTTTTTCCTTCTTATTGCTTCTTTCTGTTTCTTTGTTAAAGCTTTATGATTTTTTTGTCGATTGTGATTTGGTTCACTACTCATTAATTATTTTCTCCTAATACGCATTTTTATTGATAAATCCCTTGAAAACTGTAAGGAATAAAATTTTAATATCCAATCCTAATGTCCAGTTTTCAATATAATATAAATCATGTTCAATCCTCTTTCGAATGGAAGTATCTCCACGATATCCATTCACCTGTGCCCAGCCGGTCATTCCCGGACGCACCTGATGCTTGATCATATATCTTGGAATTTCTTCCCGGAACTTCTCCACATACTGCGGCCGCTCCGGTCTTGGTCCTACAAGACTCATATCTCCTTTTAACACATTAAAAAGCTGTGGGAACTCATCCAGGCTTGTTTTACGCAAAAAACCTCCTACTTTTGTTACACGCGGATCATTTTTCTGCGTCCAGCCTTTTTTCTCCTCTTCCTCTGTCTGCACATACATTGTTCGGAACTTATACATCATAAATTTTTCATTATGAAGTCCAACCCGTTCCTGTTTAAATATCAGCGGACCGGAAGATGTTATTTTCACGAGAATCGCAGAAAGCAACATGACTGGTGAAAAAATCACAATACATATTATGGATCCTACGATATCCATCAGTCTTTTTACCATTGCATTAAACGTATTCGACAACGGAACATATCGTATATTGATAACAGGCAGACCTAACAAATCTTCCGTATATGGTCTCGTCGGTATAATATTGCCATAATCAGGAATAAACTTGGTATGCACTCCTGACTTTTCACACTGTGATACTATTTTCTCTAATTTGTAGTATTCTTCCAACCCAAGCGTGATTGCAATCTCGTCCAATTTATTTTCCGGCAAAATAAAAGTCAGATTCTCAATACTTCCTATTACTTTCACACCTTTATAAACTGTTCCGCGTGCAATATTATCATCCAGAATTCCACGTATATTATAACCCCATTGAGGATTCTGCTTGATTCTGTCTATATACTGTTCTGCTGCCTTAGAATATCCCACAAGCAGGATATGCTTCTGATTATATCCCCTTCTTCTTATGCTACGTAAAAAACCGCGGACTACAAGTCTTTCTACTTCTTCAAGTACAATGTTGAATATATAAAAATATGCAAACATGGAACGCGAGAAGTTCTTTGCCTCTTCTGTATAAGACAATACAAGGAAAAATCCTGCAAACACAATTAAAATTCCAACTGTATTTGCCATAATAATATTGGATAATTCAAGCCGCCTGCCCTGTGCTCTCTTCGGCGTATATAAATTAAACGCATAATATAACAGCAAATAAAGTGGAACAATAAAAATCAGAGCTTTCATATAGAATTCAAATGAAAGAACTCCAACATGATCGTTTGTAAAAATCCCTGAAAGTTTTAACCACCAGGCAAGTGCATAAGAAACAATGACAACCAATCCATCCAAAACAACATGCAATCTATTAAAATGCTGCTGATTATCTTTTATCATAATGCTATCCTTTTCTTAGCTATCATAAATTCAATGATACAATAATTTCCAACAAATCACAACTTAATTTTCTTAAATCTGGCATTGTAAATTCTTAATAATTTCTTTACTTTCTAAAACATTATCCCTTCATTGTTATGATAACACCGTTACTTCACCTTATACCCAAAGGATCAAAAGCATATTTTTCCAAATTTCAAATTGTATTTTTACATAATTTTTTATATGCTTTATGGAAAACATTACCTTTTTGCAATTGTTGCAATTACAGACTCCTTCAACAATTCCCTTCCAATATTGCCTTCCATATCCTTTTATTATAAAAAATAGCATTTTTATCAATATTCCAATGAAAACAAATGGGAAATTCAAAAGTATTTGCAAAAATGGCATATTTTTATATATTACAAAAATAGTATTTCTTGCTGCAAGAAATACCTTCTTTTCATTATAACGTGCGCCTGTTGTAGCACTTCCAACATGGTAAACCTTAGCTTCCGGAATATACCAATTTTCAAATCCATGAATTCTTGCACGATAACCGAGATCCACATCCTCCAGATAGGCAAAATGATGTTCATCCAATCCACCAATTTGGTTCAAAATATCCATTCGATAAATAGCAGCTCCTGCACAGCAGGAAAACACACGTTTCTTCTTCTCATAATCAATGCAGCGTTTCCCCTTACCTCTGGCAACTGCCCATCCCATAGCCGTATACAAATCTCCTGCATTATCCAGAATCTTATGATTTTGAAAATCAATCATCTGTGCTCCACATGAAAAAATCTTTTCCGATCTTTCAATTGCTTTCAACAAGGTTTCTACAAAATACCTGTCCGTTTCCGTATCATTGTTCAGCAAAATAATATAGGGTGTATTCGTCATCTGAATTCCAAGATTCACAGCTCCACAAAATCCTAGATTTGTTTCCAATGAAACCATTTCCATATCCAGAGTATCTGATATAATCTCTTTGCTTCCATCTGTAGAACCATTATCAATAATTAGCACTTTAAAATCTGTATATGTCTGATTTTCCAATGTTTTCAAACAATTTTCAAGCAATCTTCTCCCATTATAATTTGGGATTACAATTGTCACTTTCTGCATAAATTTTTCCTAATTTCTTTTTATTTTTCCTTTATTATGTATGTACATCCAGGCAGAAGCATATTCCTGTCTTTCTTTCTCTGACCACGAAACATAGGTTGCAAAATCAACCTTTGCCAATGTCATATCCTGTACACCACATTTATAGCATTCCACATTTTTACGTCTTGAAACCATGCGCATCCAGCCACAGTCCGGACATATATATACCCTCATCATAAGCATTAAACCTCTTTTTTCATTATACGCTAAAAATATTATAGCATAACCAAAAAGAGCCCGATACTTATTTTGTATGACAAATGCCGACACCTTTCGTCATCTTCATTTCGACCCGTGGTTCATACATGACACGATACCCGAGTCTCTTGGCTGTGTTGCATACTACTTCATAAAAATATGGCTGTGTTATCTGCTCTGCATAATTTTCTATTTTTTCAATTACTTCTCTTTTGACCAACATACATCTTCCCGAAACAGCATCGCAATCCATCTGAATGTTTGCTCTATGCATATAACCTCCATATCCCGCCCGCAAACCCTGAAATTTATTTACCAATGCTTTTCCATTTGCTGTTTCTTCTACAAAATACGGCGCTTCTTCAATCCGATGTTTTACATTATAAATCTTACCCCCAACAACACCCACACCTTTTCTGTCAATATCTGCCATCAAAATCTCTTTCCAGTCATAACGCAATGGCTTCAGTGACGAATCCCAAAACAAAATATATGCCTCTGATTCTTGGTCCTCTTGTACACTTTCATCCAACCTGCCACTAATATCTATTAGAGTGATTTTCCTTTTGTTTCTCTGTTCATAGTTAACACTGTAAAAACCAAAATACGGTGTGCATTGTACCGTTCCGTATTCTCCAATTCTTTGTAAATGCTGCTCAATGGCTCTTCGACCTGCCTGAAGTGCATAGTCCTTGCTTCCACCCCCTCCAGAAGTAGATGCATTATGAACCCTCCAATGATATAGCACTTTAGGAATATGAACCACATTTTCCGCTTTTTCTGTGCATCTTAAGATAAAATCGTAATCCTGTGCTCCATTAAATTCACCCTGTATCCCACCGACCTCTTCCAGAAGTACTCTGCTTACCATCAAAAAATGAGTAATATAATTGTTTGCGCATAACAGATCCAGATTATAATCTGGTTTAAAATGAGGTTCGTAATAACATGTTTTTTCTTCATTCATTTTATCTTCATCTGAATAAAACATAACTGCCCGAGTGCTATCAATACCCATTTTTTGTTCCATTGCCATCATCTCGTAAAGTGCATCAGGCGTAATTGTGTCATCATGATCCAAAAACGCTATATAATCCCCTTTTGCCATGAAAAGAGCCCTGTTTGTATTCTCTGCTATACCATAATTTTCTCGCAGCTTTTCATATAATATTTTCTGTTTTCCGCCATCCCTGTTGTCTTTCTGCTGATATTCACTGACAATCTGATAAATCTTTTTTCTTTCTTCCTCTACAGATGTTGCATCTACCAGACAAAGTTGCCAGTTATCATAGGAAGACGCCATCACTGATTCAATTAGTTCTCTCAAAAACTTTTCCGGTGTATGATAAAGGGGTGTTATAATACTGACAAGTGGTCGTTTTTCCCATTTCATACTCTCCATCCGCTGTTCTTCTAACTGCCCGTCGGAAACGCAATTTTGCTCATAAAACCCTTGATAATCAAATTTTCTTTCTCTCTTTTTTTCAATAATCCGAACCCCTAATGTTTTCAGCCCAAATTGTTTTATATAATTAATGCCATATTTTAACGTTGAAGAAGTCATCTTCCTGCTACCTCGTTGCTTATTTTTCACCTGACCAAACATACTGCTATTATAACAGAAAAGCAGAGGAAACACTACCTATATTCGTGTCACCTCTGCCATCGTTTGTGTTAATAATATTATTCTACCACGAGTTCACTCCATGCATCATCCGGAACTAATGCAATGTATGTTTTACCAATATTAATCTTAATTTCATTGCCGGATGCATCATAATATTTTGTGTTATCTGTCAATCCGCCTTTTGACCATGTAATCTCTTCTGCTTTACCATTTGTAATATAATAACCTGTTCCCTTATTATTCTCGATTTTATAGTACATGTAACCGTTTGGATCATATACACCGTCACCCCAGCTGTGTAATTCAAATGGTGTACACTGTAAAATCACATTTTTAAAACTCAATTGAGCATTGCCATTCTGTGGATCCACATGCTCTTTCTTGTACTCAAAGTACTTATACACTTTCTCCGACTCGTCATATGTCAAATAAGAGCCATTATGAGGAAATGGAATATCTACTGTAACTGCAGATGTTCCATCCGCAATATCAGTGTCTTCTTTGGCGAATTTAAAGTGATTTTCTGTATAATATTTATTATACTCTTTGCTTGCACCTGTGCTTGCAAATTTTTTGTCCAGATCACCTGAAACAATGTACTCTGTATATTCTCTGGATTTTCCATTATTGACACGGGAAAATCCGCCATTAAAATCATCCACACTTGGAAGTGCAATATATTCGTCAATATAGAATGGTCCACCATCATGACATAATACAGCATTCCATTCTGCTGCCAGAATGCAGTTTGTTACCCTTGCGCTGCGAATACTTCCAAACTGCTCTAATGTCTCCCAATCTTTCACTAAAGCCATGAATCTTGTAATACGGCCATTCTCAGTACTGTTCATCATCTCATAAACAACATCTGCCTGTGTCAGACCATAGTGCGGTAATGCAATTGATTCATTATCTACCATAACAGCAATCGGTCTTTGATTTGCAAGTGACTCATCAATTAATTCTCCTGTCAGCTCATTACGGACTTTACCATCCGGAAGATCTTCTTCCTCCTCATTGTCTACAACATCCCCAACGACTGCCTCTTCGCTGGATTCTTCATAAATCGGTTCTGTGATATTAGCATCTGCCTCTTTCTTACCACATCCTACCGAAGTTACTGCAAGCGTCAGCATCATTCCTAGTAAAAGTGCTCTTTTCTTCAATTGTAAATACCTCTCATATCTTAATATTTTTCATAACTACCCTATATATAGTTAATCTGATAATATTGTAGCACATGATTTATGAATGGAAAAGCTACTTAAGAATATATTAAAAATTATCTTTTTTTAAACGGACAAATTTGTTCGCATTTATAGCATCTTATGCATTTACCAGAATTTACCAGTGGATATAAAAACCCCTTTTCATCCGGGCACATCGAAATTGCACACACCGGACATATCGTGGCACATGCACTACAGCCACAGCAGGTATCCTTTTTTGTGCATAAATCCGGCAGCCTTTTTTCTTCCATATATTACCTCCACCTTCTGAGCCGATTCCAAAATTCTTTCGGTATCATATCCTTTATTTTTCTTTTCAAACTTCTTTTGACAACTGACAAAAACGGTTCTTTATAATGATTTTTTACAAATTTTCCAAATGAAACCTCGTTATATTCTTTCCATACATTTTCTGTATTATCTGGTTTTTTAAATGGTCCTTTAAGTGGTTCCTGCATATACTTTTCTAAAGCGCACTCCTTAAAATCACACCCCTGCAGGGAATCCAAAAACCATTTTTCTCCTTTTTGTGTATTAATAAGAACAAGTGAAACTCCCCTATTATCATCAAATTCCGGGTTAGCAGTCTCTACTCCCCATGCATCAGCTATTGAAATATCAGATATACGCTGCAGATTCTTATATGGGCATACATAGCATGCCTCACGTAAAAAAGTGTGTTCATAAAACATCTTCATATAAACCTGACTGTCATGCTCTTTTCCATTAATTGTAACTGTTTCCCAATGATCAGACCATCCGAAGCGTTCTTTATTACGAAAATCTATTTTTTCTATTTTTCCATGATATTTTTGTTCCACATACGCCTTATAATCATTCCAGACTCTTGGACTTGGAACACCATGACACACGATATCCATACAAACGAGATCACGCAGAACGAGGGCGTAAATCACTCTTCCTTGAACAGTCAGTGCTGACGACACCGATGGTGCTGGAATAGTGTCGGTATTCATCACGGCATACTCTCAAAAATAGTGGGAATGAAACGCCATGTGCCGTTTTCCTCTCGGCATACCGCGAATCTTTTACTTGCGCTTCCACCCGTAACGCGGGCCGAACGACATTTGTTGCCCAAACCAGAAATATAGAACGCTCCCGCCTCAATCGTGACCGGACCGAACGGACTCTCGGCAAAATATTGTGTCGCCCCCTCCGGAAAAGTGGCCACCTGCTCAGTGAAAGATACAGCCAGAGGAACGGCTTCAGGTTCAGACACTGCATGCGTAAGCGGCTCGCGCATGGCGCAACCGGGTAACGTAAGGCTGAGAGCCAAAAGGAAAAGAACATGTTGCAATCGCATCAATTAACCCCCGCCCGCAGGCAGTCATGAACATTCAAAATGCCGACGGGCTCTCCGCTCCGTACGACATACAAACTCGTGATTTTGCTGGACTGCATGATCCCCAGCGCCTTGGCGGCAAGGCAATGTTCATCAACCGTGATCGGATTCCGGCTCATGACCCGTTCGGCGGTCAGTCCCAACAGCCCGCCGTCCATATGCCGCCTCAGATCCCCGTCGGTAATGATGCCGACAAGGATGCCTTTCTCCATAATGCCTACACAGCCGAACCCTTTGCCTGTCATGATGCAGAGGATTTCCGTCATCGGACTGTCGAGGGACGCTAAAGGGAGAGCTTCTCCAGCGTGCATGATCTCGCGCACGGTCATGAGCTTCCTGCCAAGCCTTCCCCCCGGAT
>OGXH01002096.1_pt1 | contig 14141 bp, 11 predicted proteins | sample 1576241 | NCBI WGS metagenome assembly OGXH01 (sample SAMEA3541529, study PRJEB24748) | human gut metagenome | biome: human gut; feature: human-associated habitat; material: faeces | place: China | collected 2012
CGTGGATGGTGCATTGGGAAGCACAGGGATACCGTTTTGAGCTGTGGCAAAGATATGTGCTGCCATACGTTCGCGATTGCGGTATCCCTTTTTTTCCGCCCATTTGCAATAATCCTTCCGAAAGCGCGTTTCTCCCATTTCGAGGATGTGAATGGTGTGACGATACCGCAGGACAAAGTCCGAAAGCTTGTGCCGTCCGGCATGGTCGCTCATGAGCTCCTGCATACCGGGCAAAACCTGATCACAGAGGGCATTAAAATCGACCTTTGCCTTGATCAGCATGGAGGTCATCTGGTAATACTGCCGCGCCAGAAGCTGAAGCTCCCGATATGTATCCTCCGGCAGTCTGGTCGGTTGAAGCTCCTGCCAATAGGCCAGGCCGTACAAAGCGATCTGCATGGCGTCGATCCGATCGGTCTTCACCTTGCGGATACTTTGTGAGCAAAACCGCTTCATCCGCAGCGAATTGATGACGGAGACGAATATTCCGTTCTCCAACAAAGCAGCCACCACCGGGCAATGGTAGCTGCCGGTGCTTTCCAAAACGGCACGAACCTCTTCGCCGCTGCCGCGCAGCAGCGATACGAGCTCCGACATCCCTTCCCTCGTGTGCTGAATTTCAAATGGAGTGTACACGATTTCTCCTCCCGGCTTCATTCCGCACACGGTGCTTTTTCCTTTGGACACATCGATCCCGATACTGAGCATGGGCATTCCTTCTTTCCTGATAAAATATTGCAATGCTTTCGCACCGGCTTATTACGATTCAATTTGGTTCGTGACACGCACACGGCATAGCCGGAGCAACCTGCTCAATCGAATCTTTATAACAAGAGGGCGGAGGACTGTTTACAGCTCGAGCGCTTGGCTCACCAAAGAAGCTGTCCATCCATTGCCCTCCCATTATAACAAAAATAAGCATAGCTTCCGAGGCTTCCTATACGCTTCGGGTGCTATGCTTATTTTGTACCAATCAAAGAAGATGCTCGAAAAAGTAATAGCTTTCTTCGCGGAGTTATGGTATGTGTTGTGGCTACCAAGAAAGGAGTGATTCCATATGGCTAAGAAACGCGCCAACGGTGAAGGCAGCATCCGCAAGCGGTCCGATGGACGCTGGGAGGGCCGTTACACTGCGGGCTACCATCCCGAGACAGGCAAACGCATCATCAAGAATGTCCTCGGCAAGACGCAGGCGGAATGCAAGGCAAAGTTAACGAAAGCAATAGAAGACTGCAAGCTGCTGGATATCAGTCGAGCAAACGAGTACACAGTCGCTACATGGTTGCGAACATGGTTTGAACTGTACGCCAAACCGCATATCCGTCCCTCCACCATGAATTACTATCAGCGAAATATCGAGCAGCATATCAGCCCCGCTATCGGAGATATTCCGCTGAATAAGCTCACCACCCGTGATTTGCAAAAGCTCTACAATGACCTGCAGAGCAATGGCAGGTTGAGAAAGGTACAGAAAAAGAAGAAACCGGGATTAAGCAACTCCACCGTGCGGGGCATTCACATGATGCTGCACAATGCTCTGGACCGAGCGGTGAAGGAAAAACTCATTCTCAGCAATCCCACAGAGAACTGTATTGTCCCTAAGATCGAAAAGCAAGAAATGAAGATACTCCATCCTGATCATATCCGTGCATATCTGGATGCTGCCGAACGACGAGATGTCCTTCCTATGTTCTATCTGGAATTGATTAGCGGTTTGAGAAAAGGCGAGTTGGTGGCATTGCAATGGACCGACCTTGATGAAGCCAACTGCACCATCTCCGTCAGCAAACAAGCCAGTTGGGACACAGATGGGACGCTTATCCTGAGCCAGCCCAAAACCGGAAACTCCATCCGGGAGGTATCTATCCCGCAGGACGCCGTGGAACTGCTAAAGCAGGAACACGCCAAGCATCCCGATAATCCGTGGATGTTTCCGTCCAGCAGAACAGGCGAGATGTATCATCCCGACTCGGTAGTAAACCTCCACAAAAAAATTCTCAAGGACGCAGGACTGGAGCACATACGCTTTCATGACCTTCGACACACATTCGCAACCTTAGCACTCCAGAACGGTGTGGATGTGAAAACGGTCAGCAGTATGCTCGGACATTGCGATGCAGGCTTTACCCTTCGCACTTATACGCACACGACAAGGCAAATGCAGCGGAATGCTGCGGAGAAGATGGGAGACTTCATGGCACAAATCATGTAGGAAACAAGAGCGCCCAAAGAGCACCGGAAAGGGTAGTCCTTTCTGGTGCTCTTTGAATATTTCCGCGCATTTCGTTATGTGGGTCATGGTGTGGGTCAAAGGGACTGCTTCCCCTTGATGATACAAATTGCCAGAACAGGTAGACGAAAACTTTCGGACCGACTACGAGCAATTCGTTGTAAGGCAAAGCGTACTTTCCAAAAAAGCAAATACAGCAAAATGGTGCAAAAAAGTCCGGTATCCATAGGATATCGGACTTTTTGGTGGGGGAAGGTGGATTCGAACCACCGAAGTCACTGACAACAGATTTACAGTCTGCCCCCTTTGGCCACTCGGGAATTCCCCCATATTCACTTGTACGCTGAAGCGGAAGCTTGGAGCTGGTAGACGGACTCGAACCCCCGACCTGCTGATTACAAAGTGTATCCAGGCACTCCGTCTGGCAGTTTTGGAACCCCTTTCGTGCTTTCCGTGGGATTGGTAGGTGGTGTTTTGACCTACCAATCCCATTGCTTCCATCCGCTCATTTCCCCGTGTGGGTCTCGGTGTGGGTCAAAGTATCTTCACCTCATCAAGGAGTGCAGCCAAAACATCAAATATGTTTCATTCCAAAAACGCACCGCTGTAACCAAAGAATACAACCACAACTATGCCCTCGCTTTACAATAAGGAATACCGCAAATTAGCAGACTGCATTGATCAATCTTATGAATCCATTTGAACAAAGCAAGCAACGACTGCTGACTTTCTGACCTCCCAAGTCGAGCAGGAGGTCATCGACTACATCCGGCAAGAGATGCAGCACAATGTATCGGACAGTATTCCAACCGAGGATGAACTGCTCGCCTTTTTCCAACCGTCGGACGAATCGACCAAATTGGATGCCTACCAGCAGATGCTGTCGATTGGCAAGCTGTTGGAGTATGCAGAGATCAGTCTGCGGCCCTTCTGCGATCTGATTCGCTACTGTACCATGTCTGTCCAGCCGCCGCCGGCTTTAACGCTACTACAAATGCACACCGAGTGTCCTTATACGGTATAAAACTGACTTGGCTATATGACTTAAGCACACATAAGTCAAAAACATAATTTTAAAGAGTTCTTAACTTCATGCAGTTATCACTGGCAAGATTGCATGGCGTTTTAAATTGTATAGTCTCACAATATATCGTGCGCGATATTGGACAAGAGGGAGTATCAGAGAGTAAGGCCATCAAAAGTTATTTTTAAGCAATATTTTCTTGTGTTTAAGCATCATTTCGACGGCTTATAGAACGTATAGGCCGAACAGATATTAGCCGAAATGAGATAATTATATCCGTGGGAAACTTTATATTACTACAATAATACAGCGAAGAATATGCTTATCGTCTAATTAATGATACAACAATTTGTTTTTTCGTCCAATTTTTCTGCTTGAAAGGCCTCGCGAAATTGCTATATAGTAATTTTAGCCAAAATGCAGGATTGGCAAAGCGGAGAAGTGGTGCATATAGCTGCCGCCTTTCTCTACGCGAAAATGCATTTTGAATCATTACCAATAAAAAGGAGAAAAAAGCTATGAGTCACCTGATTGATCTGGATGAGTATGTACTGAAAGGTGAGCCCCTCCCCGATATTCAAGCAATCGGCGGTGAGAAGTGGTTTCCACTGGAAACGAGCATGGAGGAAGACATTCCTGTATTCTGGGGCGGCGACTTTGGCGTTAGCTCTGAATGCAACAAATTGCGCGCGGTTCTGCTACATCGCCCTGGCGCGGAGTTGGATAACTTCGACTATAACCAGGTTCGCTTCCGTGCGCCGGTTGATCCTGAAAAATGCCGCCAGCAGCACGACCTGCTCGCCGACTATTACCGTAGCCACGGCGTCAAGGTTTACTATGTCGAAAACCAGCGCGTTGATCGCCCGAATGCGATGTTCATGCGCGACCACGTTTTCATGACTCCCGAAGGTGCTATCCTTGCCAAGCTTGCCATGCCTGTCAAGCGCGGCGAAGAGCGCTATACCTCAGAGGCTCTTGGCAAAATCGGTGTTCCCATTATCAAGACTATTTCTGGCCGGGGTATTTACGAGGGCGCTAATGCTATGTGGGTTGACCGTCACACCGTTATCCTCTCCCTGTCTGTCCGTGCTAATCGCGCCGGCTATGAGCAGATGGAAACAGAGCTGCGCCGCATGGGTGTCACCGACATTATTCCCATGCAGATTCCTTACGGCCACGCGCACATCGATGGTCTTCTGAACTTCCCCAGCAATGATACCGTTCTTATCCACGCTTGTCAGGTTCCTTATGAGGTCGTCGATGCCCTCAAGAAGAAGGGCTATCGCGTGTTGGAGACTCCATCCCTTACCGAAACCAAATATGGTTATGCAACGAATTTCGTTGCCATCGAGCCGGGCCATATCGTCACAAGCGTTGGCGCTCCGAGAACAGTCGAACTGCTCGAAAAGGCCGGCATCAAGGTTGATGTCCTTGATCTCTCTGAGCTCAACAAGGGCAGAGGCTCCGTCCACTGCCTGACCGCATTCCTCAAGCGCGACGAACAGTAAATAATTCAGGTCCCCATCCCCGCTTGCAAAGCCCACAAATATACAAGTGCAATACAAAAAGGAGGAGAACCATGAAAATCAAAAAAGCAATCGCATTACTCTTAGCAGTTGCCATGATTGCAACACTCGTTGTCGGCTGTGGTAAAGATAGCAACCAGCCCTCAGATATTAATGCTGATCCAAGCGAAAAGGTCCTGACACTGCGTCTGTCAAGCCCCATGCCTTCAACGGACTGGGAAAAGTGTCAGACTGCGATTCATCAGAGCATTACATGGGTCGCAACTTTTGAGGGTCTCTATGGCATCAACGAAGCGGAGGGCGGTTACTACAAACTCCTTGCAAAAGATGTGGAGATCAGCGATGATCAACTCACCTATACGATTACACTCCGCGATGCAAAATTCCAGAACGGCGATCAGCTTAAGGCATCAGATGTCGTGTTCAGCTATGATCGAGCTATGCAGAATGCACGCTTTAACTACGTTACCAGCATGATTGACGATGTTACGGCTAAGGATGATCAGACGGTCGAAATCAAGCTTCTCTACCCGTATTCTGCTGTCGTCCATACATTCTCTACAATCAAGATTGTAAGCGAGCGCGAAGTGACTGAAGCGGGCGATGCTTTTGGCACAGTCATTAATACCGCAGGTACCGGTCCTTACATTATGACTGAATTTGATCCCGCGGGTACGGTGAAACTGAAAGCATTCAAGGATTATTGGGATGGCGAACCGAACATTAAGAAAGTTGAGTATATCCTAATTACCGAGGACTCCGCAGCCGTTATTGCTTTTGAAAATGGAGAAATTGGATATCTGCATGATGCACCTACCGCAGAGTGGGATGCGCTTCAGGCCGCTGCTGGCGAAAATTGCAAGATGCTCAAGGGCAACAATATCCGTACATTCAATATTAACTGGGAATCCGCTACAAACAACAATATTCTCGGCAACGAGTATGTCCGTAAGGCAATCTTCTATGCCATTAACAAAGATTCCGTTAACCAAGCGGCAGCTAATGGCTATGGAACCCCCGCTTATGAGTACATTCCCTCCGATTACTCCGATACCTCACCAAAAGCGTCTGATGGCACATTTGAGCTGTATCAGTTTAGTAAGGAAAAATCGCATGAAATGTTGCTTCAGGCGGGATTCACTGAAGAAGAGATCGCATCAGGAATTCCTATTGGTACGATTACAACCTATGGAGCTCAGACTGGAGAGAAGGCCAAAGCTGCTCAAGTCATTCAGGCCAATCTCAAAGACGTCGGCCTGATTGCCGAGGTCGAGGTTGCTGATGTTGCAATTATCAGTCCCAGGCTGCATTCCTATGATTACGATATGTGCGTGTTCGGAGATAGTGGCAACTACGACTACAACAACATTCGCCAGCAGGTCCACTCTGAGTCTGTTGGTATGGATGTCGTCCACTACAATCGCGAGAACAGCCCGTTTGATTACAAACGTATCGAGGAGCTTGTTGATCTTGGCGTGAGTACCTCTGATACTGCTCAGCGATATGCTTACTATACCGAACTTTGGAGCATGATTTGTGATACGGCGACAATTCTGCCCATTCTTCATATGCCTGTTGGTATTTGTTGGAGAGACGATCTGGACATCAATGGTAGTTATTGTCCGACCTACTATCGTTTGGTCGACTTCAGTTGGAAGTAAGTAGTTCATTTGAATTATCCTGCGCCGCTGTTCGGCGCAGGATAATTCAAATCCCGATTTATTGCCCGCCCAACAAAGGAGGAATCCAAAATGTACAAATATATTGCCAAACGTCTCTTATTTTTAGTACCGACCATACTGGGCGTCACTTTTATCATCTTTGCTGTCATGAACATCACTCCTGGTGATCCTGGTCGAGCGATTTTGGGAGTGAATGCTTCGCAAGCTGATGTAGACGCCTATAATCATGAACTCGGTTATGACAAGCCTTTTCTTGAAAAATATGTTAACTATTTGGAAAAAATGATTTTCCACGGAGATTTCGGAACATCTTATTATACAAAGCAGTCGGTTTTTGACGAGATTTGGCCACGCTACACACTTACTATTCGTATGTCCTTGATAGCAATCATTCTTTCATCGCTAATAGGAATACCAATAGGGATATATGCCGCCGTGAAGCAATACTCCCTGTGGGATACGATTCCATCCCTTCTGGCGTTTTTTATTGCCGCAATTCCAGGTTTTGTTTTGGGTATGCTTTTGCTGTATGTCTTTTCATCAAAGCTGGGATGGTTACCATCGCATGGCATTAAGGGCATTGAAAGCTATATCATGCCTGCGTTAGCAATGGCCATTCCCCCTGCTGCACAGAATATGCGTTTTACGAAGTCATCTATGCTGGAAGCAATTCGGCAGGACTATGTGCGAACTGCTCGAGCGAAAGGCGCACCTGAGCGGACGGTGATTTGGAAACATGCGTTAGGAAATGCCTTGCTTCCTGTTGTAACACAAGTGGGAATGAGCCTTGGTATGATGATCTGTGGTGCAGTCGTAATCGAAAAGCTCTTTTCTCTACCGGGAATTGGCTGCTTAATTGTGGATCGCATTAATTTCAAGGATGAACCTGTAATTATCGCAGGAACCATTTTGATCTCGATTGTATTCACTGTAGTCATGCTTATTGTAGATATCATCTATGCATTTATTGATCCTCGTATTCGTGCAAAATATTCTGGCTCAAAGGGGAAATGATCTATGGAGAAAACTGTTCAAAAAAATGATGTCACCTTTAAGAGACAGAGTCAGTGGAAAGAAGTTTGGAGACGTTTTCGCAAAAGCAAAGGATCCGTTATCGGTCTAATCCTGCTGACAATTATCGCATTGATGCTTATATTTGCTGAGCAAATCGCTCCCTATGAAAATGCCATCACACAGGATTTTTCCTGCTATCTTGCAAAGCCATCTGCCGAGCATATCATGGGCTGTGATAACTATGGCCGAGATGTGTTCGCGCGCGTGCTGCATGGTGGTCGTACTTCCCTTTTGATTGCATTGCTTGCCACTGTCTGTTCCTGTGCAGTTGGCAGCTTGCTCGGCGCAATTGCTGGTTACTTCGGAGGTATCGTAGACAATGTAATCATGCGTGCGCTGGACATTTTTATGTCGGTCCCTGATATCCTTTTCACAATGGCGGTTGTCGTTGCGCTTGGCGCAAGCTTTCAAAATCTGCTAATTGCATTGACGCTCGCTTATTTTACGAATTATGTACGCCTTGTGCGGTCTCAAGTGCTGAACTTATCAGAGCTTGACTATGTAGAAGCAGCGCGTGCCGGCGGTTCCGGAAACTTTCGCATTATTTTCTCGCACATCCTTCCAAACGCCGTTGGTGTAATTATTGTTAATGTCACACTGAATGTCGCAAAGATTATTTTGTATGAATCGACATTGAGTTTCCTCGGCCTCGGTATGCCGCCGCCCCAGCCGGAGTGGGGGTTAATGTTGAGCGAAGCGCGTGAATTTATGAGAACTACTCCGACGCTTGTCTTTTTCCCTGCAGCAGCAATTGTTCTGTGCGCTTGTTCGGTTAATCTGGTGGGTGATGGTCTACGAGATGCCCTTGACCCACATCTGAAGTCTTGAAGAAACGGAGAACTTGCTATGAATGCAAATAACGAAGATCTTTTATGGAGTGGTAGCGACACCAATACACCGCTTCTCGAGATTGAAAACCTTAAGGTTGTGTACAAGACGGATCTCGAAGTAGTAGAGGCCATAAACGGAATCGATCTCTCCATTAACGCGGGGAAAACGCTTGGACTTGTCGGCGAGACCGGTGCTGGGAAAACAACGACTGCATTATCTATCCTGCGCCTGTTGCCGGAGCCGACAGGAATTGTGGAACATGGCGAAATCAAATTTCATGGCAAAAACATATTTGAATATGATGAGCACTTCATGCAGGCCATTCGTGGAAACAGAATTTCGATGGTCTTTCAGGACCCAATGACAAGTTTAAACCCAGTAATGACTGTCGGTGCCCAAATTGCGGAAGCAATTAAACTGCACAACGAGGAGCTCAGCGAAAAAGAAGTCGACGAGCAAGTAGACAACACTCTTCGTATGGTCGGGATACTTCCTGAGCGTAAACATGAGTATCCGCATCAGTTTTCTGGAGGTATGAAACAGCGTGTAGTGATTGCCATGGCACTATGTTGCGAGCCTGAACTGCTGATTGCAGATGAACCAACCACAGCATTGGATGTTACCATTCAGGCGCAAGTGCTTGCGATGATGCGGGACCTTCGTAATCGTTTGGGTACATCGATGATCCTTATTACGCATGACCTCGGAATTGTCGCACAGACATGTGATGATGTGGCAGTTATGTATGCGGGTGAGATTGTGGAATCTGGTACAGTTGAAGATATTTTCCTTGGAACGCAACACCATCCGTACACAGTCGGATTGTTTGATTCCATTCCAAACCTCGAAACGCGCGCAGATCGACTCAAACCGATTCCTGGGTTAATGCCCGATCCTTCTGATCTGCCAAAAGGCTGTGTATTTGCTCCGCGGTGCAGTCATTGCACTGAACTATGCACACAAAAGCACCCTGTAACTGTAAAGCGTGGTACACATCGACTACGTTGCCATCTGTTTGACAATGAGGAGGCGTGAAATGGAAGAGTATAAAGTTGGAGAACCCCTGCTGGAAACCATTGATCTAAAGAAATATTTTAAGCTAAAAAATGGAGCCCAACTTCACGCGGTAGATGGCATTAACATGAAAATTTATCCCAACGAAACTCTCGGGGTGGTCGGTGAATCGGGCTGTGGCAAGTCTACATTAGGTCGCACAATTCTTAGGCTAATTGAACCAACCAGCGGTGCGATTCACTTTGAAGGAAAGAACATCACACATTATCCTCCTTCGCAAATGCGCAAAATGCGTCAGGATATGCAGATTATCTTTCAGGATCCATATGCCAGCATTGATCCCAGAAAATCCGTTATCGAAGTAATCGCAGAGTATATGTTCATACATAAAACGCATCAGTCAAAAGCGGAGATCTTTTCTCAGGCAGCAAAGCTGATGGATCAGGTTGGACTTGCGCGACGTTACGCAAACTCCTATCCTCACGAGCTGGACGGTGGTCGTCGCCAGCGCATTGGTATCGCACGTGCGCTATCACTCAATCCAAAATTTATCGTTTGTGATGAACCCGTTAGTGCGTTAGATGTCTCAATTCAAGCTCAGATTCTTAATCTATTAATGGATCTTCAGGCTGAACGTGGACTTGCTTATATGTTTGTCACTCACGATCTTTCGGTAGTCAAACATATCTCCGATAATATTATGGTCATGTACCTTGGCCAATGTGTGGAGGTTGGACCGTCGGATGAGCTTTTTAAAAACCCACTTCACCCTTACACCAAAGCCTTGCTCGCGGCGATACCCCGTCCCGACATTCGAATGCGAGATAAAGAATTTGAACTGATTCACGGTGAAGTATCAAGTCCGATTAATGTCAAGCCTGGTTGCCGCTTTGCGGCGAGATGCCCTTGCGCCTGTGATACATGTAGAACAGCAGACCCATCGCTTACTGAAGTAACGCCAGGTCATTTTGCTGCCTGCTCTCTTCTGCTCCGCGACTGATTTTTCGAATCTTGGTTGCAAGGGATAACTGCTCCATATCAGGAAAACTGCGATAGTCCAGATTGGTTATTTCATAAATCTTTTCCAAACGATACCTAATTGTGTTTTTGTGGAGACCCAGATTATCCGCTGTTGTGTTGAGATTGCAGTCTTGATAAACGAATTGCTCAAGCGCTTCCAATAAGTGGGTTCCGTACTCGGCATCGTAGTCGCTGATTGCGCCAAGCACTTTGTGAGAAAACATTCTCATTTCTCTGGACTCGCAAAATGGAAAGAGCACTTGATATGTTCCAAGGTCATCATATCTCTGGAATGCCTTTTCATCTGCAACATTTGCCTGTGCCGCATAGGTGCTTTCAATAGCTGCAACTGGAAATTCTTCCAACTTCAGGTGCTTTGAGCTTACACCAGCGGAGCCGAATGTTTTTTGGGGTGAAAGTATTTGCAATATTTCCTCAATTGTCTCATCGTCAAATGACGGCATAGCGCTTTCGTGTGAACAGACAAAGAACACCCCTGTTTGGTATGGGAGAAGGGCATTTCCTGGACGGTTAAGCTGACTGGAAGCAAAACGCTGATAGCAACGCTGATAATCAGAAATATTAGAATTTGCGTCGAACATTAGAAACAGGGCGAAAAACTCGGAACAGCAAGAGGGGCAGATATCCCTCACACGGCGAACAATTTCTTCATCCGTCAGTTTTTGTGATAATAATAGAGCAAGCTGATTTCTCTGATATTGCTCATCAGCTACAAGCTCCCTGCGCCGATTAACCTCATATATGATTTCCTCAAAATACACTTCTCTGGATTCGATAATAAAAATAGGGAAGTTACGCGAGTCGGCAAACCTAAGCACTGAATCTGGAATGGACAAGCGGAATACATTTTTAATAACGAGTCCGCTCGTTCCCTTTTGTACAAGGTGCTTCACCGCATCAGATATCAGAAATGGATTGTCCTTCGCATACAAAAATGTCGTAACAATCAACTGCTCCTCATGAAAATTTGTATGCAAATACCTATCTTTAAGGCCAATTTCCAATTCATAGTCTAAAATGCCAACATCAATGACTCTGCGAGAAAGCCCTCCCATACCTGCAACAAGACGAACTTTTCCAGAAAATGTGTGAAAGAAATCAGAGATCGTATAGTCCATGTTATTCCTGCTCTCCTTTCTGTGCAAAAATATAATTCAAAAGCATTCTGTTTGTCAACACGAATAATGGCTTTATTTTTATCGAAATATAAAGCATTTCGAAACGTCAGAGGTATTTTACTATGAAAGTTTGTTTTTTTGATCGTGAAACGCTTGAACAGCGTTTGAGAATCGCCGACGTGCTTGATGTTGTCGAGGGTGTCTACAAGTCCAAGGCAGAAGGCAAGACGATAGTTTGGCCAACCGTCACACACAACTTCGAAGACCGCGGCGCCGTAATGGACATCCGCTCCGGTTATGACCGTGGCAATGAGGTTTATGGTGCAAAGTTACTTGCGACCTTCCCCCGTAATGAAAAGCTCGGATTGCCGCCTTTCAGCGGTATCCTCGTCGCCGTGGACGGTGAGACCGGACTACCCATGGGCATCATGGATGCATCCTTCATCACCTCAATGCGCACCGGCGCAGCGGCAGCCGTCAGCGCCCGCGCGTTGGCTCGTCCCGAGTCCGAAACACTGCTTGTCCTCGGCACAGGTCGTCAGTCTCTCTTTATGATCGGCGCAGCATTAACCGCAATGCCGCGCATCAAGACGGTCTACTGCGCTGAACCGATGAACCTTGACGCCGCCAAGCCCTACGCCACCGCCTGCCCGCAGCGGATGCAGGAAATGTTCGGCCTTGACGCAAGCGGAGTGCAGTTTATTCCAGTCTCTGACCTTGCCGAAAGCGTCGGCAAGGCGGATATCATCATCACCATTACCAGAGCGACGAAGCCTCTCATTTCGCGCGACTGGGTCAAGCCCGGCACGCACCTCAGCTGCATCGGTGCGGATATGCCCGGCAAGGAAGAAATCGATCCTGCGATCCTGCGTGATGCGGTCATCTATGTCGATGACGTCGATCAATGTGTGAATGCGGGAGAATGCGAACTGGCGGTCAAGGGCGGCTACATGACGCGCGAGCACATCTCCGGTCAAATCGGTGAAGTGCTGCTCGGCACGAAAAAAGGCCGCGAAAGCGCTGACGAGATCACCGTCTTCGACGCGACAGGTCTTGCACTGCTCGACCTTGCCGTTGCAAAAAAGGTCGTGGAAGAAAACGGTGGCGATTCCGCTCATACCATCAAATTGTAAGGAGAAAAACGATGAGAATTGATGACTTTACGCTGGAGAACTGGCTGAACCCTGCTTGTGACAGCGAGAAGAACAGGTATTATCTCGGTGGAAGCTGTGTAGAGCCAATTACCGTGGAGGAGCTTTTTAGCCTTACTGGTGAGAGCATGGAAAGCTTCTTCGAAGAGCTAAAGCATATGAATCTCGGCTATCCCCGTTTCGAGGGTACGCCCCGTACCCGCAAGGCGCTCTCTAAGCTCTACAAGACGGTCAATCCTGACGAGATCATCCTCTGTCATGGCGGCACTGGTGCGAATGCGACCGTCTGTTATGCATTGCTGGAAGCCACAGATAATATCGTCTCTATCATGCCGAACTATCAACAGTTCTTCTCCATCCCCCGCTCCATCGGCACAGAGCTGCGCGAGGTGGACCTGAAGATCAAGGATGGCTACAAGCTCGATTTGTCTGAAGTCCGCGCGGCAGCAGATAAAAACACAAAGGCTATTATGTTTACCAATCCCAACAATCCCACAGGTAGTGTGCTATCATTGGAGGAAATGCAGGAGTTGGTCGAAATTGCCAAGAGGGTGGATGCTTGGATTGTCTGCGATGAGATGTACCGAGGGTTGGACGAGAACTACATGCCGTCGTTCGCCGATCTCTACGACAAGGCCATCGTTACAGCCAGCTCGTCAAAAATCTACTCCATGGCCGGCACACGCGTGGGCTGGATTATCTGTCACGATGCAGAAATGCGCCGTCATCTCTTTAACTGGCGCTCTTATGACTCCATCTGCGGCGGCGTGTTTGACGAATGGATCTTCGCCATCGCGCTTGAGCACGTCGACAAGATTTTCGAGCGCTCCCGCAGGATTGTGAATGCCAACAAGGTCGTCATCGACAGGTGGATTGAGAAAAATCCGTACCTCCATCAGTATGCTGACGCGCACGGCACGACATATCTCGTCCACTATGATCTCGATGTACCTGCGGAAAAGTTCTGCGACGATCTGCTCGACCAGAAGGGCGTGCTCGTCTGCCACGGCGACTGCTTCTACATCCCTCACACCTTCCGCATTACGCTCTCCCATGCTCACGAGCTGGAAGAGGGACTGCGGCGCATTGACGAATACATCGACGAGCTCGCCGCACAGGGTAAGGCGATTAAAGACTAAATCAATATGCTTTTCCTCACTTTCCCCCGGGTGGCCGGACCAATCCATCCGGTCGCCCGGGGACCAACTTTTCACCCGAGACCATAACACCATCTTAGAGTGGTCAGGACGGCGGTTTCACATTCCGTATGACATCAAATCATGTTGACACTGGAGATTTTATTCTCTGCCCATATTGCAAAACCAAAACTCGCACAAAAGCGTGCGAGGACTTTATCTTAATAAATTTTTGTATCTTGACACCTCTGCAAGTTCACTTTATACTGATAATAGGCTAAAGCCTAATCTCGCAGCTTTCCGGTGAGGTCCAC
>OGXH01002097.1_pt1 | contig 14140 bp, 10 predicted proteins | sample 1576241 | NCBI WGS metagenome assembly OGXH01 (sample SAMEA3541529, study PRJEB24748) | human gut metagenome | biome: human gut; feature: human-associated habitat; material: faeces | place: China | collected 2012
ATGTGCATTCTTCAGCTGGTCTTAAATTTAATTTCATTTTTTAGATACCTCCAAAATATTTTATTGCTACAATAGTTTACCATAATAATCCGATTAATTCCATCATTTTACCCAAACTTTTATATGTTTTATAAGAAATATGATAAATTGCAACAGCAGCCGACAATAATAGAGGAAAATATTGTATGCAGGCATATTGAAAAAAGTGCTTATAAGATGTAATATTAATAAATAAAGGTTTCGATATAATATAATAATTATTATTTACTTTTAATATAAGCACAGATATACTTATGCAAAGTGAGGGTTATATATGAAGAATGTTAAAAAAATCAGACAGCTTACAATGCGTCTTAAAATGCAATGGAAGATTCTTATAGGTGTGCTTGTTGCTGGTGTGGCATGCGGTGGAGTACTTATATTTGCTAACGCTGACTCAAGTGTTTCGCTTTCTCTGACACCGGCACAGTCAAGTGTAATACAGGGATCTACATCTACAGTTATTCATGCCAATCTTTCAGGTACGGATGATGAATTTTATGACGCGAGCAATCCTTCGAACAATGGTATTGCAAGTCCTGTAAGACTTGAATGGACAATATCGGATGAAGATTATGATGTTGTAAAGTTTGTTAATCCAAGTTCAGGCGGAGATGCTTATCTGCAGACTGTATCAGGAACAACTAATCCTACAGTATATGGTAACAGGGCAGGAGCAGCTACAATAACAGCAGCATATCATTCTAAGAAGTTTTCAGATACAGGAGCTGTTGTATATGATAATGTACTTGCTACATCAACAGCAGCAGTATATGTTCCTATTAATGTTAATGTTGAAAGGAAAAGAGGTAATACTGTTCTTGAAGAGGCAGATCTTCTGAAAGAAGGAGATTTAATTACCATAACAGCCAATACCTGTGAGAGTAATAAGCTTTTTATTGAAACATCTAATGATTCAACAGGTGAGGTTAGTTCAGATGGAATCGTAGAGATGTATTATAGGGATTCTTCTAAAGTAGTACTTAAGGTTATTGGCGGTGGTTCAACTGTTATTACGGCAAGAACTGCAGACGGAAGCGGAATTAATCCTCTTACATATACATTTACAGTAAGGGCAGAGGTTAAGTTTAAGGAGAGTATATCTAATTCACAGGGACATTTTATAACACATCTTCCAAGCGATGCATCTAACAGATATATGGTCCTTTCAGATAAGGATTATGAAGCATTTACATATGAGGATATTCCTTCTAATGTAGTTAATCCTGTTAAGTCTAACGTGATATATAAGACAGATAATTCAAATGTAGCATCAGTTGCAGTTGGAACAGTATGTGGAGTACATGCAGGAGTTACAAAGGTGAGTGCAGGACTTACTACTATTGATGTTGGAGGCAATGAATCATGGTTTACAAGAGATGCTGTTAATGTTGTAGTTCCATTTAAGAAGATGGGAAATGAAGTGAGCAATATGAATGTTGGTGATGAACTTCAGTTGTCAACATCAGCAATTGAATCAGAAGTAACATGGTCAACTTCTGATAACAAGATACTTCAGGTGGATTCTGCAACCGGTCTTGTTAAGGCAGTTGGTGCGGGTACAGCTACAATATATGCAACAAGAGTACAGGATGAATTATACACTGTGTATAATATGCCATATCAGCTGGCATATAAGATTACAGTTATAGATGGTTTTGGACTTAGTACAGTAAGCACAACAGTTAATATTGGAAGTTCAATAGACATTAAGGCTCTTGTTACTAATCAGCCAAGTAAATCACAGATTACATATACTGTAACTAATCAGGCTAATGAAGCAGGAGTTATTCCTACATATGATCTTATAGAGGTAAACCAGTCAGATGATGGTACAGTATTTACAATAACAGGTGTTGCGTCGGGTGTGACACATCTTACTGTTTCACAGAATATTAATGGAGTTATCAAGTCTGAGACTTGTGTAATATATGTTACCACTCCTGTAGGAGATGTAAGTATTAATCCTTCTTCAATATCAATTGACAGAGGAAGCACTGGAACAGTACAGGTGTTATTCAATCCGGCAGGACCTACTAACAGCAATGTTTTATGGTCATCATCAGATACAACGGTAGCTACGGTAACAGGAGACAGTTACACAGCTACTATTAAGGGATTATCTGGCGGTAATGCAACGATTACAGTAATAACTGAAGACGGACTTAAGGTTGCAACCTGTGATGTCTATGTAAGAGAGCCAGTAACAGGAGTTACACTTAACGCGACAACAGTTGAGTCTACTATGGCAATTGGAAAATATCAGCTTGTAGCAACTGTAAAGCCATCAGGAGACGGTGTGAACAGAAATGTTACATGGTCATCCTCAGATGAATCAGTTGCAACAGTTGATGAGAATGGTCTTGTAACATATATTAAGCCAGGATACTGTACAATTGTCTGTAAAACAGAAGATGGTGCATTTATTGCAACATGTAATTTTATTATAAGCATACCAGTTGAGACTATTAAACTGGATTATAAAGATGAGATTATGTCAATAGGACAGACATTAAGAATCACAGCAGAAGTTCTCCCTATAACGGCTACGAACAGGACTGTAAGTTGGGAATCATCTAATACTAATGTATGTATAGTTGATTCTAATGGTCTGGTTGAAGCTGTCGGAACAGGTAGCGCAACAATACTTTGTAAGTCACTTGATGGTGGTGTTACAGCAATGTGTAATATATATGTTAAGCAGCCTGTTACATCAATTGTCCTTAATACGACAGACATTACAGTGAGAAAAGGACAGGTGTTCTGGCTTAATGCCACATGTCTTCCAGAGAATGCAGATAATAAGCTTGTTACATGGGAAAGCCGTGATGAAAACGTATGTAAAGTAGAAAGCGATGGTAAAGTTACAGCTACAGGTGCAGGAACAACATCTATAATATGTACTAATGTTGACACGGGACTTACAGCATATTGTATTGTTACTGTTACACAGCCTGTAACAGGAATAACACTTAATTCTGATTATCAGGAATTATGGGTTGGAGCAAAATATGCTATTATACCTTCAATTGAGCCGATAGATGCAGAGAATAAGAAAGTCACATATCTTTCAAGTGATACATCAGTTGCAACAGTTGATGAAAATGGTGTTGTAACAGCCTTAAAGGGTGGTAATTGTGTAATTGAAGTTACAACAGATGAGTGTCATCTCACAGCAGCTTGTACAATTGTTGTTAAGGAATATGTTTCAACTATTACATTGAGTGAAAATAATAAATTCATGAATGTGGGTGCAACAGGAAAGCTTATTGCAACGGTTGGCACAGATACAGCAACTAATAAGAATATAGTGTGGTCATCATCAGATAACAGTATATGTTCAGTAGACCAGGAAGGTAATCTTAGTGCTGAATCAGTTGGTAATGCTGTTATTACAGCTACAGCAGCAGATGGAAGCGGAGTTACAGATTCATGTATCATAAGAGTTGTTAATCCGGTTACGGGAATAGAAGTTGTGCCGGATTCATTGAGATTGTTTGTTGGAGATTCACAGAAACTTGGTGTTAACGTATATCCGGATAATGCAACAATTAAAGATGTTGTATGGAAATCAGCTAATGAATCAATCGCGGTGGTTGATGAGGATGGCGAGGTGTTTGCTATCAGTTCCGGTAAAGTTAAGATTACAGCAACATCTCAGGATGGTAATAATATCAAAGGAATCTGCTGGGTTTATGTAACTCCAAGAGTTAATATATCCTCACTTAGAATTAATTCAAAAGAAATATATATGCTTACAGGCAGAACAAGACAGTTATCGGTAATAGTAAGGCCGGCTGTTAATAATGATTCATATGAATGGTACTCATCAGATACAGGAATAGTTACGGTTGATGGTAATGGTGTTGTTACAACTGTAGGTCCTGGTGAAGCAGAGGTTTATGTTATAAGTGATGGTGCAGGTGTTGAATCAAGCTGTATAGTTCATTCACTTGCAATAAGCAGGTCTAATATTACTCTTGAGCAGTATGACAGATATACATTAGATGTAATAGGAACAGATAGTAATATTACATGGAGAAGCAGTAATCCAAGGGTATGTACAGTTTCTTCTTCAGGAGAAGTTATTGGACGAAAAGCAGGAATAGCAACAATAACAGCTGTTGTTAATAATAAGACATTAAGCTGCACAGTAAGAGTTACAAGTATAAGATAATTCAGGTAATGATAAAATTATTATGACCATCAGTGTTGTACTGATGGTCATAATTTTTTGGATAAAAAAAGGAGATGCGGTCAAACATCTCCTTTTTCTAAATATGAGGGGGAGATAGAAAGAATTCTCTTTGCTATCTGATATAGAATATACATGATAAATGTGAGCAAAATGTGTACAATTAGTTAAACAAAAATAAAAATCATAAAATGTATTTTATTGATTAATATTCTCTAATATGTTAATATCAAAATGTTATTTAAGTGTATGGAGGTCTATATATGCCAGACGATTTTAATAAGAATACAAGCATAGAAGACGAAATTGAAAAGTCGTTGCAGAAAATGGTAGAAGAAGAAACTACAGTTGCCAAAGCTTATGTAGGAAATGCTGATGATTATAAAGCAGAGCAGCCATCAGATATTAATGATGGAAGGACGAGAGTTGTTCCTAAGATAACAAATGAAATTCTTAAGGAACAGCAGGTAATTAATAAATCATCTCAACCAACACAAGAAGAATTAACTGATAGAGATATTTTACTTGATGATGATGACGATGAAGAACCAGAAGATGAAGATAAAGAGATTTTGAAAGACGCCACTAAGAAACCACTGGATAAGAAGACAAAGCTTATTATAGCAGGGGTTGCTGCGGGAGTTGCATTAGTTTTAATTATAATAATTATAGTTGCTGTATCACTTAACAAGAAGAGTAAGAATAATTATGATTATTATTATCAGACAGGAATGAAACTGTACGAAGAGGGTAATTATGGTGATGCATCATCATATCTTAGCAAGGCTTCTAAAGAAAATGAGGGAAAGAAGAATCTGAACCTTAAGTATACATTGTATAGATGCTATGAAAGCTCAGGAAATGAGGATGAAGCTGTTAATGTGCTGAAGGATATACTTTCATATGATGAGAATTATGAAGATGCGGTTAAAGCTCTTGCAGACATTTACTATAAGAAAGAGGATGCAGATAATTTAACAAAGCTTATAAGAAAGTATCAGGATGGAAAATGCAGCAATGCAGTTAAGAATTATATAGTAAAAGAACCATCAGCTTCTAAAGAGCCGGGTTCGTATGATGATGATGTTGAACTTAAATTTACATGTGATTCTGGTTGTGTTGTTTATTATACAACTGATGGAAAAGAACCTGATATTAAGAGTACACTATATGATGGAACAGCAATTAAGTTAGAAACAGGCACAACTAAGATAAAAGCAGTTTCTGTTAATTCTATTGGGGTATATAGTAAAGTAGTTGAATTTGAATATGTTGTTGAATATGGTGCTCCTGCAGCACCAGATGTAACTCCTGCGTCAGGAAAATATTCAGATGGAGAGAAGATTAAGATTAATAATATCCCTGACAAATGTAAGGCATATTATACAACAGATGGTACAACTCCTACATCTTCATCAACAGAGTATACAGGTGAATTCGATATGCCAACCGGTAATACTGTAATCGCATTTGTAATAATTAACGATCATGAGCAGAGCAGTATAGTAGTTAAGAGAAATTATAATGTTGAAGTAAAGAATACATATACATACAGCCAGGCTGAAAGCCAGCTGAAAAATGTCCTTATATCAAAGAAGGTGCTTAAGTCAGACAGCGTAGCTTCAGATGGTTCAGGTGTTAATTTTGTCTATATTTCAAAGACAAAGGTTGGCAACAATGAAATGTATATTATCAGATATGATGTAATAAAGGGTGGCTCTACAACAACTGCTGGATTATATGGCGTTGATACATCAAGCGGTAAGGTGTATACTGTTACAGGTACAGAAGGCAGTTATTCTGCCAAAGAATACTAAAGGTTGATTGTGCGTAATGCACTTCATAATATTACTTTTTGAAAGGAGAATTGTAATGTATAAAATTCTTAAGGCTGAGAAGTTAGCAGAGAAGATCTTCCTTATGGATGTTGAAGCTCCTAGAGTTGCTAAACATTGTGAACCTGGCCAGTTCGTTATTGTAAAGATGGATGATTTGGGCGAAAGAATTCCACTTACTATTTGTGATTATGACAGAGAAGCAGGAACTATAACAATAGTTGTTCAGATAGTTGGAGCGTCTACTGAGAAGATGTCACATCTTAAAGCAGGAGATGCATTTGAAGATTTTGTTGGACCTCTTGGATGTCCATCAGAGCTTATCAGCAAGGATATTGAAGAACTCAAAAAGATGAATATTGTATTCATTGCCGGAGGTCTTGGAACAGCACCTGTATATCCACAGGTTAAATGGATGCATGAGCATGGTGTAGATGTTGATGTTATCGTTGGTGCTAAGAATAAGGAACTTATAATCTTAGAGGAAGAGATGAAGGCGGTTGCTGGTAATCTTTACATAACAACTGATGATGGAAGCTATGTAAGAAAAGGTATGGGTACAGATGTGCTTAAGGATCTTGTTGCAGAAGGAAAACATTATGATTTATGTGTAGCAATCGGACCTATGATTATGATGAAATTCGTCTGTCTTCTTACTAAGGAACTTGGAATTCATACAATTGTCAGCATGAATCCGATTATGGTTGATGGAACTGGTATGTGTGGTGCATGTCGTCTTAAGGTTGGCGATGAGATTAAGTTTGCATGTGTTGACGGACCTGAGTTTGATGGTCATCTTGTAGACTTTGACCAGGCTATGAAGAGAAGTGCTATGTACAGAACTGAAGAGGGAAGAGCAATGCTCAAGCTTCAGGAAGGTGATACACATCACGGCGGTTGTGGACAGTGTAATTAGAAAGGATGGGTTTCAAAATGGACGTAATGAAGAAAGTGCCAGTCAGAGAGCAGGCTCCTGACGTAAGAAATAAGAATTTTGATGAAGTATGTCTTGGATATAACAAGGAAGAAGCTATGGAAGAGGCAACAAGATGCCTTAACTGTAAGAATGCAAGATGTGTTCAGGGCTGTCCTGTATCTATCGATATCCCAGCATTTATTCATCAGGTAAAAGAAGGAAATATTGAGGAAGCATATAAGATTATTGGTAAGTCAAGTGCACTTCCTGCTGTATGTGGCCGTGTATGTCCACAGGAGACACAGTGTGAAGGTCAGTGTATCAGAGGAATCAAGGGTGAATCAGTATCAATTGGTAAGCTTGAAAGATTTGTTGCTGACTGGGCAAGAGAGAATAATGTTGAGCCAGAGAAGCCAACAGAGAAGAAAGGCAAGAAAGTTGCTGTTATCGGTTCAGGTCCTTCAGGACTTACATGTGCCGGAGACCTTGCAAAAATGGGATATGACGTAACTATATTCGAGGCTTTACATGAGGCTGGTGGTGTATTAGTATATGGTATTCCTGAATTCCGTCTTCCTAAGTCAACAGTAGTTGCCCACGAAGTTGAGAATGTTAAGAAGTTAGGCGTTAAGATTGAGACTAACGTTGTTATTGGTAAGTCAATGACAATTGACCAGTTACTCGAAGATGAAGGCTTTGATGCAGTATTCATAGGTTCTGGTGCAGGTCTTCCAAGATTCATGGGTATTCCGGGCGAGAATGCTAACGAAGTATTCTCAGCTAATGAGTACCTTACAAGAAGTAATCTTATGAAAGCTTTCAAGGATGAGTATGATACTCCAATAGCAAGATTTAAGAAGGTTGCTATCGTTGGTGGTGGTAATGTTGCTATGGATGCTGCAAGAACAGCATTAAGACTTGGAGCAGAAACTCATATCGTATACAGAAGAAGTGAGGAGGAGCTTCCAGCAAGAGCTGAGGAAGTACATCACGCTAAGGAAGAAGGAATTATATTTGACCTTCTTACTAATCCGACAGAGATTCTTACAGATGACAAGGGTAATGTTACAGGTATGAAGTGCATTAAGATGGAACTTGGTGAACCTGATGCTTCAGGAAGAAGAAAGCCTGTAGAGATTCCTGGTTCAGAGTTCGTTATGGAATTAGATGCAGTTATCATGTCACTTGGTACATCACCTAATCCGCTTATCTCTTCAACAACTAAGGGACTTGACATCAACAAGAGAAAATGTATTGTAGCAGAGGAAGAAACTGGTAAGACATCTAAGGAAGGTGTATATGCCGGTGGAGATGCTGTTACAGGTGCAGCTACAGTTATCCTTGCCATGGGAGCAGGAAAGGCTGGCGCTAAGGGAATTGACGAATTCCTTTCTAACAACTAATATATATGTATAATAAAATGCCGTGTTAATCGTAGTGATTGACACGGCATTTTTAATGCGGAAATATTAATTAAACATTTTCTCAACGAACTGTTCTGAAAAATTCTCGGCTTCCTCATCTGAGAGGTCAGTAAACTGTACGGTTAACTGTTCTTTAACATAAGCTGTACGGTTAAAATATTTCATTTCTTCCTGAATATCTCCGGCGTAAGAATTTTCAATATCTTCTTTAGTTATGTTGTCTTCCAGCCAGTTAAGTACATCGGCGGCTTTCTTATCCTCAGTTTCAGCCTTGGCTTTAATTTTGTTAGAGTATTTCAAAGACCAGACACCGATTGCAATGAATCCGATAAATAACAGACCAAGAACAATATTAATAAAAAGGAATGAAGGTGCATCTTTAGTTACTATCTTAATGATACCGATATCATTAAGAATCATAAGAATGATTCCGATTCCTCCACATACAAAGAATGTGATGGCAGAAGATAAGTTATCCTTGTACTTGTCAGTGCTGCTTTCATACAGGCTTCCACCTGTAAGAAGAGAGTCATTCCCGTTATTATCCTGAATGTTGTCATTAGTTATGTCAGTTGCGTTTTCAGACATAATATTCCTCCTTGTTATAGAACTTAACCATAAGTCCTTTATTGTTCAGATATTATAAAATATAATTGTGAAAAAATAAAGAACATCTGGATTAATGTGGTAAAATACGAAAGAAAGATATTACAGATTAGTAAGATTAAGGAGATTGATATGAAAACACTTATAGTGACAGGGGGAAGTCTTGATATAAGCTGGGCAAAGGATTTTGTCAGGACAATAAATGCTGAATACATAATTGCAGCTGACAGTGGTCTTAAATATATTGATGAACTCGGACTTGTGCCGGATATGATACTGGGGGATTATGACTCAGTAGAAGATGGACTGCTTGATAAGTATAAAAGTATAGATATTAAGACTTATCCTAAAGAAAAGGATTATACAGATACGCATATTGCTATTATAAATGCATTGAAAGCCGGAGCGTCAGTTATATATATACTTGGGGCGACAGGTACAAGGATGGACCACACATTTACCAATATATGCAATATGAAGGCTGCACTTGACAGTGGCGTACCATGTTTTATATGTGACAGTCACAATAAAATATATCTTATAAATGACAAGATGGGAGAAGTGAAAGTGTCCAAAACAGGACAGTATGGTGATTATGTATCATTTGTTCCACTATCTGAAGAAACAATTATAAGCCTTGCAGGATTTAAATATGTGCTTGATGATTATATACTTCATCAGGGCTTAAGCATATGCCAGAGTAATGAAATTAAAGAAAATGTGGCGGTTATAAATATAAAAAAAGGACTTGTGATTGTATTTGAAACAAAGGACTAAAAATACTTGTAATTATTGGCAGATTGTAATAAAATTAACAAAGAGTTGCGCAATAGCAACGTAAAAAACAAGGGAGGTCTCGTAATGAGTAATACAACACAGGCATTATCAAGGATTGAAGCAATACTTGATGATAGCAGCTTTGTTGAAATCGGTGCTGGTGTGACTGCCAGATCTACAGATTTTAACATTCAGGAAAAGAAGGCTCCATCCGATGGTGTTATTACAGGATACGGAGTTATTAATGGTAATCTTGTGTATGTATACAGCCAGGATGCAACTGTTCTTAATGGTTCTATCGGTGAGATGCATGCTAAGAAGATTTCAGCACTTTATGATTATGCTATGAAGATGGGAGCTCCTGTGATAGGTCTTATTGACTGCGCAGGTTTAAGACTTCAGGAAGCAACAGATGCTCTTGAAGGTTTCGGTACAATTTATAAGAAGATGTCTATTGCATCAGGTGTTATTCCACAGATTACAGCAGTTTACGGTAACTGTGGCGGTGGACTTGCAATTCTTTCTTCATTATCTGATTTTACATTTATGGAAGATAGCAAGGCCAAGCTTTTTGTTAACAGCCCTAATGCATTAGATGGTAATAATGAATCAAAGCTTGACTCAGCGTCAGCTAAGTTCCAGGCAGAAGCAGGAGTTGTTGATTTTACAGGAGATGAGGAGACTATTGCTAATGGTGTAAGACAGTTAGTTTCTATGCTTCCTGCTAACAACGAAGAGGATGCTGCAGTTTCTGCAACAACAGATGATCTTAACAGAGCATGCCCGGATATGGCAGCAGAGATTGCTGATCCTGCATTAGCTCTTTCAGATATTGCTGATGATAATGTATTTGTTGAAGTTAAGGCTTCATATGCTAAAGAAATGGTTACAGGATTTATTCAGGTAGATGGAATTACTATTGGTGCTGTAGCTAACAGAACAGCTCTTTATGATGAAGAGGGTGAAGTGGCTGAAAAGTTTGAACCGGTTCTTACAGTTAAGGGCGCTTACAAGGCAGAGAATTTTGTTAATTTCTGTAATGCATTTGAAATTCCTGTACTTACACTTACTAATGTTAAGGGATTCGAAGCTACAGTGGCAGCTGAGAAGGGAATTGCAATTGCAAGTGCCAAGCTTACATATGCATTTGCTAACGCAGATGTACCTAAGGTTAATGTTATCACAGGTGAGGCTTATGGAAGCGCATATGTTTCTATGAACTCTAAGTCTTTAGGTGCTGACCTTGTCTACGCATGGCCAACAGCTTCTATCGGAATGATGGATTCACAGCTTGCAGCAAAGATTATGTATGCTGATGAGATAGCAGCCGCTTCTGATGTGGCAGCAACTGTTTCAGAGAAAGCAGCTGAATATGCTAAGTTACAGTCAAGTGTTGAGTCAGCAGCAGCAAGAGGATATGTTGATGCTGTTATTGACCCGGAGAATACAAGACAGTATGTAGCCGCTGCATTTGAGATGTTATTTTCAAAGAGAGAGGTTCGTCCTGATAAGAAGCATGGAACAGTTTAATTAAGAGGTGACAATATGAAGAAGACTAATTTGAAAAGATTCTTATTGTTATTCTGCATGTTAGCCTGCGTATTCAGTATGACAGCCTGTGGTAATGCACAGATTGATACTAATACAGCTAAAGAATCCATTAAAGATAACGAGGTTGCTTATGTTGAGAATTACCTCAAGGACTGGGCAAAGGATATGATTCTTTACCTTGACAGCAATCAGGGTGAAGCAGGAACAGATGCTCTTATTGCAGATGCAGAAGCAGGAATAACCCTTAATGATGTTAACAGTAAGATGTATATTGTTAACCAGCAGGGAATGAATGTTAAAACAATAGGATTATACAATAGCTGGAACAGCACTAAAGATGAACTTGGTGAACTCAAAGAGTCTGTTGATGTTAACAACATTAATGTAAAGGTCAGTGATGAAACAAGTGAATTATGTACTATTTCAGTTAAACTTAAATTCGAAAAGAGAGTATGTACATTCGAATTCGTAATCAATACAGATTACACACTTGAAAGTGGAGCTATTAATCCATCATACACAACAGGTGAGAAGATGGGTAAGGCCGGAATGAATACACTTATTGGTATGGGAACTGTATTTGTAGTTCTTATATTCATTTCATTCATTATTTCTCTGTTCAAGTATATAAGCGTATATGAGAACAGAAAGAAAGAACAGAAAGAAGACACAGCTTCTGTTGGTGTTGATAATGCTATAGCACAGATTGTTTCTAATGAAGAAGAAAATGTTGAGGACGATCTTGAACTTATTGCAGTTATTACTGCAGCAATTGCAGCATCAGAAGGAACATCTACGGATGGTCTTGTTGTCCGCTCAATTAGAAAGGTTAATAATAGGAGGAAATAATCATGAAGAACTATACAATTACAGTTAATGGTAACGTATATGATGTTACTGTAGAAGAAGGAACAGGCAGTGCAGCTCCAGCAGCTAAGGCAGCCGCTCCTAAAGCAGCTCCAAAGGCTGCACCTAAGGCAGCAGCACCAGCAGGTGCTCAGGGAGCAGTTAAAGTTAACGCTCCAATGCCAGGAAAGATTCTTAAGGTTAATGCAACAGCAGGTGCTGCTGTAAAGAAGGGCGATGTATTGGTTGTCCTTGAAGCTATGAAGATGGAGAATGAAATCTGTGCTCCTCAGGATGGCACAATTGCAACTGTTGAGTGTGCAGCTGGTGATTCTGTAGAGTCAGGTAAGGTATTAGTTTCATTAAATTAATTATGATACTGATATAAAGTGACTTACGGAGGTATAAGATGAGTTATATTATAACAACTTTAGGAAACCTCGTTCACCAGAGTGCATTCTTCGGACTTACATGGGGTAATTACCTTATGGTTCTGGTTGCGTTTGTTTTCCTTTATCTTGCAATTAAAAAAGGATATGAACCTCTGCTCTTAGTACCTATTTCTTTTGGTATGCTTCTTGTAAACCTTTATCCTGACATTATGTTAGCAATAGAGGATTCAAGTAACGGTGTAGGTGGTTTGTTACATTATTTCTATTTACTTGATGAATGGAGTATTTTACCATCACTTATTTTCTTAGGTGTTGGTGCTATGACTGATTTTGGTCCATTGATTGCTAACCCGGCAAGTTTCCTGCTTGGTGCAGCAGCACAGTTTGGTATCTTTGCAGCATATCTTATGGCTATTCTTATGGGATTCCCAGATAAGGCAGCAGCAGCTATATCAATTATTGGTGGTGCAGATGGTCCTACTTCAATATTCCTTGCAGGTAAGCTTGGTCAGACTAAATATATGGGACCTATTGCAGTAGCAGCATATTCATATATGTCACTGGTTCCTATTATCCAGCCACCAATTATGAAGCTTTTAACAACTAAGAAGGAAAGAGAAGTTAAGATGGAACAGTTAAGACCTGTTTCTAAGCTTGAGAAGATTCTTTTCCCTATAGTAGTTACTGTAGTAGTAGTACTTATTCTTCCTACAACAGCACCACTTGTTGGTATGCTCATGTTAGGTAACCTTTTCAAGGAAAGTGGAGTTGTTAAGCAGCTTGCAGAGACAGCTTCTAATGCACTTATGTACATAGTTGTTATTATCCTTGGAACATCAGTTGGTGCTACAACAAGTGCAGAAGCACTCGACTACTGCGTAATGGAGCATATTACCGACAGCACGGGAAGCCTTACTCAGATATAACTGACTGTAGGCGTGGGTCGTCATTTTTCATATCCTCCCTTATAATATCCAGAACGAAAATATCGTCCATGAGTTGGTGCAGGTCTTTTTTGTGGCTTGCGTAAGTTGTTCGTGCGCTTTGGTCCCGTTCGGCTCGCTTGAAATAATATTCCCGATAATCGGCAACCTCGTATCCGATAAATTTAACGCGCTCAAAAGAGCGTTCTGAAAGCAGCACATCCTGTTCGCCCAGCGTACCGAGCTTCATTGCCATATTTAAGTCACGCAAAGAGATTGTGTTGTTCACAAAATCTTCTGCAAAGGAGAAATAAGAATCATCGGCACGATAGCCAATCATCACATCGACGTCGGCTGTCTCCGGCATAAAGCGATTCAAAATAAACTCCCTTGCGTTATTGCCGATTGGAGAAGTAATGTCGAACTTCCTGTGAGCAAGCAAAACGGCAAGCCAGTTCAGAATGTTGAACTCACCCTTTGTCAAGTGCATGACATTCAGCCCGTCAAGGGACAAATGATATTTGTTTGAATAGCCGTCATTTTTAATAGGGCAAGCCCACTCTTTTGCAAGCTCGTTGTTCTCTGTGCAGTAAAAGCCCTGTCCGTAGTCATTATATTTTTTCCCGATACCGAACT
>OGXH01002098.1_pt1 | contig 14137 bp, 12 predicted proteins | sample 1576241 | NCBI WGS metagenome assembly OGXH01 (sample SAMEA3541529, study PRJEB24748) | human gut metagenome | biome: human gut; feature: human-associated habitat; material: faeces | place: China | collected 2012
ATGTTGAAGTAAAAAGTGATGCTACGGTACTGGATTATCCAAGCCGGAAAGATGGGGAAGAAGTAGGGGAAGTTCTTCAGCTGGATGAAGTGAAACAGACGGGAACAGTTAATGGAGTATGGAGCCGGATTACTTATCAGAATGATGATGGAACAGAGGCAGAAGGTTATATTCCAACAAGCTGTCTGGACCTTCCGGATGCGGTGGCAGAAGAAGCAGATACAATTGATAAGGATAAAGATGCGGGAACACTCCATGAAAGCAGTGGAGAGGGCGTATTTGCAGATGCACTGGAGGATGTGGACCCAGGTGTTTCAGTAGAAAACGGAGTTCAGATCGGAACACCGGTTGCGGCATCTTCAGACGCAAATTTGCAGGATCTAGGCGTATTTAAGATTACACATTACTGTCCGTGCAGTATCTGTTGCGGACCATATTCCAATGGAATTACATCGACTGGCGTAACGGCAACTACTAATCATACGATTGCAGTAGATCCATCTGTGATTCCGTATGGAAGCAAAGTAGTGATCAACGGACAGGTTTATGTTGCAGAGGACTGTGGTGGTGCAATCAAGAAAAATCGTATCGATATTTATGTTGCAACGCATGCTGAGGGCGAGGCTAAAGGTACATATGATACAGAAGTATATTTGATAAAATAAACAAAAGGCAGGAACCTGAAAATTCAGGATATCCTGCCTTTAATCATCTGGTGATCAGTAAAGGTACGCGAAATCCCTGCATAAACACGCGAAAATTACATTGGAATTGCCACCTACTCAATCGCGAAAATGGGTCAAAGGAGTTACTCCCTTGTTTCTTTGTCCTTGCCGCAGCAGTTCTTGTACTTCAAACCCGAACCACAGGGGCAGGGATCGTTGCGGCCAACGCGCTCCGACGGCTTCACCCGCTTGGGCTGGCGCGGCTGACCGTTGCCGGGCACAATCGGCTTGCCCTCGACGGGGCGAACCGCTGCCTGCACACGTTCCGGCGTGCGCTCAATGCGCAGCTGATACATGCGGCGCACCGTGTCTTCGCGAATCAGGTGATTCAGCTCGTCGAACATGTAGCCCGCTTCAATCTGGTACTCGGTGACGGGGTTCTTGCCGCTGTACGCGCGGAAGCCGATGCCGTCGCGCAGGCGATCCATTGCGTCAATGTGATCCATCCAGCGCACATCCACCGCGCGCAGCAGCACAACGCGCTCCACTTCGCGCATGTCCAGCCCGATTTCCGCCAGCGCCGTCTCACGCTCTTCGTAGAACGCCTTCGCGTCGTCCTTGAGCGCCTGCGCCAACGCGTCGCGGTCACCGGAGCGGACGACATCCTCCAATTCGGCAATCTTGCCGTGGTGGATGCACAGGTTTTCCAGATAATTCGTCAGCTGCGGAATATCCCAATCCGTGCCGTCGTCAGACGCGCAGTGGCGGGAGAGCGCGGCGTCAATCAGCTTGTACGCCATGCCGATAATGTTGTCGCGGACGTTCTCGCCCATCAGCACGCGGCGGCGCTGACCGTAGATAATCTCGCGCTGGCGGTTCATCACGTTGTCGTATTCCAGAACGTGCTTGCGGATCTCGAAGTTGCGACCCTCGATGCGCTTCTGCGCGGATTCAATCTGCTTGGTGAGCATTCCCGCCTGAAGCGGCTCGTCGTCCTTGAGCCCCAGACGCTCGACCATCGGCATGATGCGGTCGCCGCCGAAGAGACGCATCAGGTCGTCCTCCAGCGAAATAAAGAACTGGGTCGAACCGGGGTCGCCCTGACGACCCGCACGGCCGCGCAGCTGATTGTCAATGCGGCGGGATTCATGGCGTTCCGTGCCGATGATGTGCAGACCGCCGGTTTGCAGCACGCGGTCATGCGCTTCGTCGGTGGTGCGCTTGAAGTCCTTGTAGAGGGACTGGTACTTTTCGCGTGCGGCAAGAATTTCGTCGGACACATCTTCCGCGTGCCCTGTCGCGGCCTCAATGATTTCCTCGTCATAGCCGTCCTGACGCATGGCGCGGCGGGCGAGAAACTCCGGGTTGCCGCCCAGCAGAATGTCCGTGCCGCGGCCAGCCATGTTGGTGGCAATGGTGACGGCACCCCAGTGGCCTGCCTGCGCGACGATTTCGGCTTCCTTGGCGTGGTTCTTGGCGTTCAGCACCTCATGCTGGATGCCGCGGCGCTGGAGCATGGCGGAGAGCATTTCGCTCGTTTCAACCGTGACCGTGCCGACCAGCACGGGCTGACCGTTTTCATGCACCTTCGTGATCGCGTCCACAACGGCGTTGAACTTCGCCTTCTTCGTCTTGTAGACCATGTCGTCCAAGTCCTTGCGGATGTTGGGCTTGTTGGTGGGAATCTGCACGACGTCCAGCGAGTAGATGTTCTGGAACTCGTCCTCTTCCGTCTTCGCCGTACCCGTCATGCCGGAGAGCTTGTGGTACATGCGGAAATAGTTCTGGAAGGTAATGGTCGCCAGTGTGCGGCTTTCGCGCTCAATGGTCACATGCTCCTTGGCTTCAATCGCCTGATGCAGACCCTCGGAGTAGCGGCGGCCAATCATCAGGCGGCCCGTGAATTCGTCAACGATGATGACCTGATCGTCCTTGACGACGTAGTCCACGTCGCGCTTCATCAGGAAGTTGGCGCGCAGGGCGCAGCTGACGTGGTGGTTCAGCTCGGCATTTTCCGCGTCGTTGATGTTGGTGATGCCGAACGCGGCTTCGACGCGCTGGGCACCCTCGTCGGTCAGGCTGATGGCCTTTTTCTTCTCTTCAATCTCGAAGTGAACGTCGCGCTTGAGCGTGCGGACGACCGCGTCCACTCTCGCGTAGAGGTCGGTAGATTTGTCGCCCGCGCCGGAGATAATCAGCGGGGTGCGCGCTTCGTCAATCAGGATGGAGTCCACTTCGTCGACGATGGCGAAGTTGTGACCGCGCTGCACCAGCTCGCTTTGGCGGATGACCATGTTGTCGCGCAGGTAGTCGAAGCCCAGCTCGTTGTTCGTGCCGTAGGTGATGTCGCAGGCATAGGCGGCGCGGCGTTCGGCGCTGTCCAGATCGTGGACGATCAGACCGACGCTCAGCCCCATGAAGCGGTGGACTTTGCCCATCCACTCGCTGTCGCGGCGCGCCAGATAGTCGTTGACGGTCACGACGTGCACGCCCTTGCCGGACAGCGCGTTCAGGTACGCGGGCAGGGTGGAGACCAGCGTTTTGCCTTCGCCGGTCTTCATCTCGGCGATGCGCCCCTGATGCAGCACCAGACCGCCCATCACCTGCACACGGTACGGGCGCATTCCCAGCACGCGGGCGTCGGCTTCGCGGATGGCGGCGAACGCTTCGGGCAGAATGTCATCTTCGGTTTCGCCATTTTGCAAGCGCGCGCGGAATTCATCCGTCTTGGCGCGCAGCTGCTCATCCGTCAGCGCTTTGTATTCAGCTTCGAGGGCTTCCACGGCGTTGACCGTCTTTTGCAGCTTTTTGACCTCCGCGTCATTGCTGCTGCCCAGCAGTTTTTTGACCCAATCGAACATAAAGTTCTCCTTTCAATATAGAAACAATTTCTGATAATATTTGGAAAATCATAATCGTATGAGCGCACCTATTCCCGAATAGACACACTACTCTTTCATTATAACATGAAAGCCCCCGAACATGCAAGTGCTCAGGGGCAATAATCTGCCTTTACGCTCGTGCAAACTGCTGTTACTGCTCCGCCAATTCAGGGTGGGGAATCAGCAGCAGAACGCGATGCGCCTTGTCGGACAGGATGCGGCATGGGTCGTAGAAGGGAATTTCCACCCCGGCTGCTTCGGCGCAAAAGGTGACAATATCGGACTGCTTGTCCTTCATAGCCGCTGTATACCGTGCGTACAGGTCGGGCGAAAGCTGAATCTCCACGGTTTCACCGTCCACAAGACGCATCAGCTGGGTCAGCAGTTCCTGCTCGGTGGAGACGTACAGCCCGTGCGCCTGATAGTAGTTCGGAACGCCGCTCAGGTCGGGGAAAGTGTACCCGCGATTGGGCGTGTGGTCGATGGACATATCCGCTTCACCCATGGCGTAGTTGCTGTGGAACACATGCCCGTCGAAAGCGGCCCCCCATGTTGCGTCAAGAAAGCCGAAATTGGTCACATTCCATGCGTGTAAACCGGTTTCGTCGCTTGTGTCTGACGCTTCGCCGATGATGGTTGCGCATGGAATGCCCGCAAGCCGATAGAGCAGTGAAATCGCCTGCGCATATCCTGCGCAGGTGGCTTCGCCATACAGCAAAGCGCCCACGGCCGCGTGCTGCCACATGCTGTCGGGTGAATAGGTTGTATTCTGTACAAGCCGCTCGTACAGCGCCAGCGGGTCGGGATTTTCGTCCACCCACGACTGAGCTGTTTCCAGCAGTTGTTTGCGCAAGGCTGATGCTTCTTCGGCGGAACACAAGTAATTCGGTGAAATGCTTTGGGCGACATCCGGCTGATTGCGCTGATAGTGGACGCGGTAGGATTCGATGTGAAACAGCTCCGGATAGTCGTTGCGCATGTTATCCAAGGTCTGTACCAGCAGATTGTAGGACGTTCCGGCGGGAAGTTGAATGCTGCCTTCCTGCGCCATGAGCTTTGGATACAGGAAATTGCGCAGGCTACGTTCGCCGGGCGGCATCATGCGGACAGAGAGCATGGTTTCCGCCGGATAGGGCGTATTCGGCTCCTGCTGGGCGAGCAGGGTCGGGGCGGTGAAGAGCATCAGCAGAACGCACAGCAGGGGGAAAAAGCGGATTTTCTGCACAGAAATCCCTCCTTTCGGTGGAAGACGGGGAAAAGCTGTGGATAAGAGAACAGTCCAGCCGTGCAAACGCGCCAAGCTGGACTGTATTCTTAGAAATAAACACGCGGACACTGTATGAAAGTGTGCTCAACTCAATCGCGAGAAGGGAGTCCAGAGGGGCGAAGACCCTTTGGCAGGGTCAAGGGGCAGCGCCCCTTGGGTTCTCCCTTAATATGCCGCGCGGGGATTTCTGCCGTAGAGCACCGCGAGGGTCTCCTGACCCGCGGAGCCGTCCACGGAAAGCCCGTTGCGGGACTGGAAGGAGCGAACCGCCGCGACGGTCGCATCATCGTAATAGCCCGTGACGGCTGCCAGATAGCCAAGCTGCTGCAAGCTGTCCTGCATCTGCACCACTTCGTCGCCGCGGTCGCCCTTGCGGAGCGTTTTGTACTCCGTCGTTTTCGCCGCTGCCGCAACCGCTGTGCCGCTGTACAGTTTTGTCAGCGTCTTGTTGCCCGCGATGCCGTCCACCGGTGTCACCTTGTTGCGAATCTGGAATGCGCGGACAGCATCCTGCGTCGTTGCGCCGTACACGCCGTCGCGCGAACCGTCGTAGTAGCCCAGTTCGTACAGCGTCGCCTGCATGGTGCGCACTGCCGCGCCCGTGTCGCCGGGGCGCAGCGTCGCGTATTCGTCGCTGTCCACCGCGTCAGAGGAGTACAGAAGCGTCAGCGTCTTGTCGCCCGCAATGCCATCCACCGGCGTGATGTTCATCTTCTTCTGGAACGCCTTGACCGCCGCCGTTGTGCCGGAGCCGTAATCGCCGTCAATCGTGCCGGTATAATAGCCCTTCTGCTTCAGCGTCGTCTGCAGCTGGCGAATCGCCGCGCCGCTGTCACCCGGCCGGAGCGTGGTGTACTTGGATGTATCCGTGCTGCTGGAGGTGGTGAACAGCGCACGCTGGGTCGCGGGACCTGCCTTGCCGTCCACGCGCAAGCCCTGCGCTGACTGGAACGCGACGACTGCCGCCGTCGTTGCCGCACCGTACTTGCCGTCCACGCTGCCGGAATAGTAACCCTTGTTTTTCAGCGCCTTCTGGAGATTGCGAACCGCCGTGCCGGTGTCGCCCTCGGAGAGCGTCGTGTAGCCGTCCACAGAGGTGGAAGCGGTCGCCGTCGGCATGGAGCTGGCAGCAATCGCCGCGTCGGAATAGAGGCGGTTCAGGGTGGATGTGCCCGCCTTGCCGTCCGCCTTCAGGCCGTTCGCCGTCTGGAAGGCAATCACTGCCGCCTTTGTCGCGTCGCCGAAAGAGCCGTCCGCCGTGCCGGTCAGGTAGCCCAAGGATTTCAGGCGCGTCTGCATCGCCTTGACGGCGCCGCTGTTCTTCATGCCGGACTCCAGCGTCGTGCCGATGGAGGAAACGGGCGTGGAGGATTTCGCCGCGGAGGAAGAATACAGCGTTTGCAGCGTCGAAGGCCCGGCGACACCGTCGGTGTACAGGCTCTTGTACTTTTTCTGGAACGCTTTGACGGCGTATTCTGTCGCACCCTCGTAGTTGCCGTCCGGCGAACCCGCCATCCAGCCCAGTTCAATCAAGCGCGCCTGCAGCGTGCGGACGCGTGTGCCGGACGAACCACTCTGGAGATAATACTCAGTGGAGAGGTTTGGGGTCGCGGTGGTTTTCGGCTTGGGGGTTGCGGTCTTGCGCGGAGTAGCGGTTGCGGCGGCTGCCTTGACAGCGTTGGAGCTGTTCAGCTTTGCCATCGTCGATTTGCCCGCGATGCCGTCCACCAGCAGATTGTTGCGGTCTTGGAACGCGCGCAGCGCCTTCTCCGTCGCGTCGCCGAAATCGCCGTCAACGCTGCCGGTGTAGTAGCCCAGCTGCTTCAAGCGGCGCTGGAGCGTCTTGACATCAGCGCCGGACGAGCCTTTTTTGAGAACGGCAGCCGCAGTCGGCGTGGGCGTTGCGGTCGGCCGCGCGGTGGTGGCGACGCTGCTGGGCGGCGTGGTCACCACGGTGACAATGCCGTTGGACGTAATCACGCCCGGCTGTGTCGTCGGCATGATGGTGTTTGTGCCGAAATTGAAAACGGATTCAACCGTCGGCGTGGGCGAAGGAGTGGGCGTGGCGGTGCGCTGGGGCGCTGTGACAGCAACCGTATTGTAAACAACCCCCTGATTGGACAGGTCGCCCGACAGGTCGTCCGGCGGCACAAAGCAGCCCGTCAGCGTCATGGACAGCGCCAAAACGCCGCACAGGGCAGCGCCCTTGAAAATGCGGTTGCGAGTAGTTGCAGCGGCATGATTCTTCATGATGATAATTCCCTTCCTTCACACTCAGGGCGAGCGGAGCAAGCGTTATCCTCCTGCCGGATTTGCCGGAAAGAGGCGTATGGGCAATCGCCCATCTATATTGTACACGTTTATGGGACAGTTCGCAAGGGCTAAATTGCACTTCCCCTGCCGGAAAGTGGCGAAAAGCCCGCGCCTTCCAATGATATAACGAAACAAGCGGCGCTTTTCCTCCCTTTCCGCTGGATTAGACGGAGAAAAACGCAGATTTGTTCCGCTGAATCACTTATTATTCGACATGTGCGCCGGATTTTCCTGCTGCGAGAACCGTTTCGATATGAAAAACCCCGCCGGAGGATTCCGACGGGATTCGATTATTCATGCTTGCGAACCTTGCATTTCAGCACGGCATCCACTGCTTTGCCCATTTCCGGCAGCTGAATGTCCATCAAGCGGCCTTCGTCGCACTTCTTGGCAAGTTCGGGCTGAATCGGCAATTGCGCCAGCATCGGCAGTCCATACTGCTTTGCGACATCCGCCGTGCGTCCTTCGCCGAAGGGATACAGGCGCTTGCCGCAGTCCGGGCAGGTCATGTACGCCATGTTTTCCACCAAGCCCAGCACGGGGATGTTCATCATCTGTGCCATTTTGACGGCTTTCTCCACAATCATGCCGACCAGCTCCTGCGGGCTTAAGACAATCACGATGCCATCCACCGGCAGCGACTGGAACACTGTCAGCGGCACGTCGCCCGTTCCCGGCGGCATGTCCACATACAGGCAGTCCACATCCCCCCAGCACACATCCGTCCAGAACTGCTTGACCGTGCCCGCAATCAGGCTGCCGCGCCAGATAACGGGGTCGGTGTCGTGTTCCAGCAGCAGGTTGATGGACATAACCTTCACGCCGTTTTCGGCTTCCTGCGGCAGGATGCCCTGTTCATTGCCGACCGCCTTGTCGCGGATGCCCAGAATGCGCGGCATACTCGGCCCGGTGATGTCCGCATCCAGCACCCCGGCGATTTTCCCGCGCCGCGCCGTTTCGCACGCGAGCAGACCCGTCACCAGCGATTTTCCCACGCCGCCTTTGCCGCTGACAACGCCGATGACCTTCTTCACCCGGCTGCCCGCGTTCGCCGGGGCAAGCAAACTCTGCGGCTTCTGCCGCGATGCGCACGCGCTCCCGCACGAGGAGCAGTCATGCGTACATTCTTCTGCCATCATGTTCACCTCTGCATCAGATTCAGGGGGTATTATAGCATCCGTTTGGGAATGCGTCAAGCTGTCATAATGCCCGAATCGGGAAGTACAGATACTCCTGCTGCGTTTTCGGGTCGGTGAATTCCTGCACCGCGCCGACGAGCTTCAAGCCATTTTCGCGGAAGTAATCGACCATGCGGCTGAACGTGTCCGCGCGGCGATTCTCTATGGCAAGGTACTCATACCCCGGCACGACCCACTTCGTCCACCCGTCCGGCACTTCCGCGTCGATGGGACATTCCACGCCCGCGAGGTACAACCCGCGCGAGAAGCCGTCTGTCCACGGCAGGAACGAACGGGTTTCGTCGCTCATCGCGCCCCAAATGCCGAGCAGCGCGCCGTTTTCGTCGCGGCTGGCGACGGGGGAGACTTCGTCGAAGTGGGCGTTTGCGTCCGACCAGAGCATGGGGATGAAGCCTTCGCCGTCGTCTGTCGAGCCTTCGATGCCGATAACGGCAAAGGAGGGCTTGACGATTTTTTGAATGTTGAGGGATGATTCCATGCTGATACCTCCGATGCTATCCTATTCCCGATTCCGCCACAAGTCATTCTTGCGAATCTTTACCCGCGGAATGCTCGTCGTCAAGTCCACTTCATAGATGTCTTCCTCCGTCGGATGCAGAATCACATGCACCTTCTGCCCCAGCGCCGGTTCAATGGTGGACGTATGAAACAAAATCAGCGCATTCCCCGTGCTCGGATGCGTACATTGCAGCTCGATAAAGAAGCGATTGTGTTTGACAGGTGCAGTGTAGCTGACGGTCGCTGCCGTGTGCAGCCCGATTCGCCGCAGTTCCCAGCGCGGCTTCAGGCGCTGGAAGAAATCGACGATGGCGGCAGGGGAGAAGGATTGCAGCGTCGTGCGGCGCAGGAGCAGAGCGCCAGCGAGCATCCACAGCGGCAGCGGCGCCGACGCAAGCAGTGCAATGGGATAGCCCAGCGCAGCGCCCGCAATGCCGATGGCGCACAGCACTTCCAGCGCGACGAACGTCCACCGGGAGAAGAAGCAGTGCCGGTGCAGCGCGTTCGCCGCCGCCCAGCCCAGCACGATGTCCCACGCCAGCGGCGCGAGCAGCAGCACGAACCCGGCGAACGATGCGCCCGTTGACCCGCACGACATCAGATGAACACCGCCGAATGCCAGCCCGCCAAGCAGCAGATAGAACCCCGCCCAGCTGTACGGGCGGAGCAGAAATGCCTGCCAGAGCGGCGTTGCGCCCTCCACGGCATAGCGGACGGATGCGCGCAGGTAACGGCAGGCATACAGCGTCAAATGTGCTGTCAGTTTTGGCAGCCACAGCAGCACATCCAGCAGCATGTTCAGCAAGTCGCCGACCCCATGCGGACGGCGGAAGGGGAAATCCGGGCGCGCAGAACGGAGCAACTGCATCGTCCTGCGCAGCGATTCGCCCAGCGGCGGCAGACGGAATTTCCGTTTCGGGGGCGCGGACGGCGTGTCCGGAGGCATATCGAACGGGATGTCTGGCGGCATGGTGTCGAACGAATCCGCCGCAGGGTACGGGATGAACTCCTCAGGCGAATAATACTCGCGCGTTCGGCGGCGGCGCGGGGGTTCGTCCGCATTCATGCGGCGGCGGTAGGGCGCGGCTTCGTTTTCCTCCGGCGTATATGCCCGATCAGCCCGGCGCCGGCGCGGCGTCTGCTCACTCATGGGGCTGCCTCCCTTTCGTATGCGTCGCACAGGGACTTTGCGTCGCCCTGCGCGCGGATTCTACCGTGCTCCAGCCAAATTACGCGGTCGCAGAGTTCGCGAATCTGGCTTAAATTATGGCTGACAAACAGCACTGTCGCGCCGCCGGACATGAGCTCAAGCATCCGCGCGCGGCTCTTGCGCTGGAAACGCTCGTCGCCGACGGCAAGAATTTCATCCACAATCAGAATATCAGGCTGAACGACGGTGGCGATGGAGAAAGCCAGACGCGCGAGCATTCCGGACGAGTACGTTTTCAGCGGGCGGTCGATGAAACGATCGAGTTCGCTGTATGCAATGATTTCCGGCGCTTTGTCGTGCAGAAAATCCTTCGGGTAGCCGAGAATTGCGCCGTTGAGGAAGATGTTCTCCCTCCCGGTGAGTTCCGCGTCGAAGCCGCTGCCGAGTTCGAGCATGGGCACAAGCGTGCCTTGCAGGGTGACGCTGCCGCTGGTGGGCGGGTAAATGCCGCTGATGATTTTGAGCAGAGTGGATTTTCCCGCGCCGTTATGGCCAATCAGCCCGGTGACACTGCCCTTTTCGGCGGTGAAGGATACATCATCGAGGGCGCGGAAGATGGTGGTATGCGTCTGGCGGCGGAGGGCGTCGACGACGAACTCCTTGAGATTGGTGGTGCGGTTCTGGTCGATGCGGAAATCCATCGTAATGTGGCGGGCTTCTACCAAGGGGATTCACCTCCTCGCGCCCGCAGGCGCGAAATCCTGGGAATATAATTCTCCATCAGCCAAGAAAAATCCTCTTGCCGAATGCAAAACTGACAGAAATTCCTTTCTGCTTCCGCCCCTTGACGGGAGGGCGCGGGTGGGCTATACTTATCCCGTATGGAAAAGGGGAGGAATCCGGATGGAAATCATTGCACGAATCGAAAACGGCTTTCGGGAGAAATTCGGCGTACCGCGGCAGTCGGGGCTTGTGCCGGAGGTGATTTCCCGCGTCGTGATGGCGGAAAAGTACAGCGTCCGCGAGGCGTTCCGCGGCATTGAGGATTACTCCCACCTGTGGCTGCTCTGGGAGTTCGACCGCGCGCAGCAGGACGATTGGCGGCCGACTGTGCGTCCGCCGCGGCTGGGCGGCAATACCCGATTGGGTGTGTTCGCGACGCGCTCGCCGTTCCGCCCGAACCGCATCGGTCTGACGGTTGTCCGCTTGATTCGCATGGAGGAGGAGAACGGGCGCATCACGCTCGTCGTCTCCGGCGCGGATTTGATGGACGGCACGCCAATTGTGGACATCAAGCCGTACCTGCCGTATGTGGACAGCGTGCCGGACGCGGTCGGCGGGTTCACCGAGCAGACCGAACGCCATCACCTGACGGTGGATTTTCCGGAGAAGCTCAAAAAGTACGTTCCCAAGCAGAATCTGCCCGCCGTGATGGGCTTGCTCGCGCAAGACCCGCGCCCGGCGTATCAGCATGACGGAAAGCGCGTGTATGGCGTGCCGTATGGCGAGGTGGATATTCGCTTTGTCGTCGAAGGAGACACGCTGACGGTGGTGGAGGTCGTGCCGTACACGGAAAAGGAACAGAAAAAATGAATACGAATCGCTGGATGCAGGAGGTCAATGCGCGGTTTCCGGTGCGCAAAAGCAAAGTACAAAAGGCGCAGTTTCGCCAATACTTCAAGCTCGGCGTGGGCATCTGCGCCTGCCGCAAGAAAAAGCATGTAGGCTGGTACTGCAGCAAAATTCATACCAAACATGACACGACGTACGACGAAATCACCCTGCAGGGCGTGGCGGACACGGTGGAAGCCGTCCTCCGGCAGGTCGTCGGGAAGGAGCAAGCATGACCATACGCGAAGAAATCGACGCGCAGTTCCCCATCCGCAAAACGACGGCGCAGAAGCGGGCGTTCGAGAAGTGGGTGATGGCGAAGATGCGCGAAATGGGGTATCGCCCCTATGTGGACGGCATGAACCGAAAGGACAAGCTGCGCCACCGCAACATCGTCGCCGGCGACCCTCAAAATGCCGAACTGCTCATCAGCGCCCACTACGATACGGCGGCGACCATCGGCGTGCCCGATTTGCGCATCCCCCGGAATTTCCCGGTGTATATCCTCGCGCAGGGCGCGGTGCTGCTGGGAATGCTGCTGATTTCTCTGCTGATCGGCACGGTGGTCGGGCTGGCGACGAAAAGCGGCGATTGGCTGATTCTGACGTTCTTTTTTGCCTATCTGGCGCTGATGCTGCTGATGATGTTCGGCGCGGCGAACAAACATAACGTCAATGACAACACATCCGGCATTGCCGCCCTGCTGGAGACGATGCAGCGCCTGTCCCCTGAAGCGCGCGAAAAGACGGCGTTCATCCTCTTTGATCATCAGGAGACGGGCAGCCGCGGCGCAAAGAGTTACGGCGCACAGCACGTCGAAGTGCAGACGATGAAGCTGCTTGTTGACCTCAACTGCGTCGGGGATGGCGACACGTTTGTCATCAGCGCCCCGAAAATGGCGCAGGACAAGCCGGAATACGCCGTCGTCCGCGAATCCCTTGAAGAAAACGCAATGGCATCCGGCGTGTCGACGCAGTTCTTCGGGCGCGCGGGTGTGCAAGGCGCGGGCGATTATCGGCGCTTCGTGTGCGGGGTGGGCGTATCGGCATACCACCACAGCGCGGGGGTGGGACTCATCACCGGGCGCATCCACACTTCCCGCGATACCGTCTGCCGACAGGAAAATTTGGACTATCTCGCCAAAAGTCTCGCCGACGCGGCTCAAAAAATGAATGATTTGTAACAATTTGCCGAACGAGCGGCATTTTTCAGCGCTTTTGCTTTGCAATTTGTACCGGAATATGCTACAATAGAGAATAGAAAGGCTCCCTGTTGGCGAGACTGGAAGAGGAGGAAGCAGTATGCTGCCGCAAGTTTCCAAGGGATTCCGCGCCATTTTTGTCGCGGTGATGTGTGTGGTATGTGTGGCGCTGTGTGTGCTGGCGGTTCGGCTGACACAGCAGAGCGAGCAGCTTCGGCTGACGCAATTGCAGCTGGATGCAAGTCTGGCGCGGTTGAAGCTCCAGCAGACGCAGCGCGCGCAAATCGACGTTGACCTGCCGGAAACGCTGGCGCAATTGCAGGCGGTGCAGCCCGAAGCGGATGCAGCGTCCGCGCGCGAGCAGGAACTCCGCGCCCGGCGCAAGACGCTCCGCAGCGAGAATGCGGAATTAGCGGCGCAGGCGGAAACGCTCACGCAGCAGCTCGCTCTCCTTCGGACCCCGGACAGTGAGCTGATCGGAGAGGTGGAGACGCTGCAAAAGACGCTTTCATCCCTTCAGGCGCAGGTGGACGCCGCACGGCAGCTCCTTGGGCAGGCAGAGGAGTGAGCCTATTCCCCAATTCACTTGCGCTATCTGCTTGCGCATTCGCATTTGGGAATAGTATACCAGCCGCATTTATTCACAGCCTGAGATTCGACTGACAAAGCAAGGAGGAAGTTCCCATGTCCGAAAACAAGTCCCAGACGCCGGCACAGAACACGCCGGAAAACAGCGAGAAGAAGAAAGTTTCCCTGTTTGCACTCATCGTCGTGCTGGTCGTGGCGGTCATCGTGATGGTCGCCCTGTTCGTGCGGTCGAATAACCTGTCCAGTCAGCTGGATGAGGTCAACGGTCAGCTGGCCGCCAGCAACACCGAACTCCAGCAGACCATTGCCGACAAGGAGACGGCGCAGGCGGAACTGACCACCGCGCAGAATGACCTCCGCGAAGCGCAGCTGGTGCTGGAAGAATCCACCGCAAAGGTGGCGGAGCTGGAAGCCCAGCTGGTTGTGCTGAACGACGAAAACGAAGCGAACAAGGCGCAGGTGGAAACGCTGACCGCTGAACTGGACACCGCAAAGGCGAATCAAGCGGCGGCGCAGGGCTACCTCGACAACGTGTCCGCGCAGCTGGATGAGCTGATGCAGAACCTCGGCTTGGCGCAGAGCGCACTGAACGGCGAAGCGACGGAAGAGCCCGCTGTCGAGCCCGCTGTGACGGAAGAACCCACCGTCGAGCCCGAAGCGACGGAAGAACCCACCGTCGAACCCGAAGCGACGGAAGAACCCACCGCCGAACCCGAAGCGACGGAAGAACCCACCGTCGCGAGGTAAAACGGACGGCTGTTTT
>OGXH01002099.1_pt1 | contig 14137 bp, 16 predicted proteins | sample 1576241 | NCBI WGS metagenome assembly OGXH01 (sample SAMEA3541529, study PRJEB24748) | human gut metagenome | biome: human gut; feature: human-associated habitat; material: faeces | place: China | collected 2012
TTATCACCAATACGAACTCCTTTAATCAATTTTTTTATTTCATCTAATGAAAGATACTTTGCTTCTTCAACAAAATAAGAAATGATTCTTGCAAGCATATACGGATGTCCTATCAGCATTTTACAATACTGATCATACATGATTGTTTTATTAGAGCTTGTTATAAAATTTAATTGTTGCATAAGTAGTTCCTCCTACTATATATATCGTTTATTTTTTTACTTTTTTCTTCAAAAAAATAAAAAAACTTACGAATTTTTTATTTCGTAAGTTCTTCTTTAAGTTTTAATATTTTCTCTTCGATTTCATGAATCACTTTTATAAATTCTTGATCCTCTTTTCCCGTTGGATCATCAAGTTGCCAATTATCATCAAATTCTTTACCAACAAAAGGACAACCAACATTACATCCCATTGATATTAGCATATCTGCTTGAGGTATTTCATTGATCAACTTTGGATGTTGTGTCTTTTCCATATCTATTCCATACAAATTTTTCATTAAACGAACAGCGTCTAGATTTATTTGATTTTTGATTTCACTTCCTGCTGAATAGCTTTCAAAAACATCACTTGCAAGATGTTTTCCTAAAGCTTCAGCAATTTGACTTCTACAAGAATTGTGAACACATATAAATGCAACTTTTTTCATTACTTTAAATCCTCTTATTTAATACTTTTAACTAATTGAATAACTTCACCTAATTTTGAAGATTCTTTTATACTTCCTTTATCTTCCATATTAGGAACACAAATAATACCAAGATCTTCCCATTTTAAATAAGATGTCATGGCTTTATATTGACTTATCGCTGCATCAAAAACATGATCAGCTCCAGCATCTAATAATAAAGCTGTTTGGTGGAAATGAAACCCTGTGCTTCCACCTGCATACATACGATCAATGACAGTTTTTAATTGAGCAGTCATATCAAACCAATAGATGGTGATGCAAAAATCATAATATCTGCTTCTTTTAAATGTGTCCATACTTGTTCCATATCATCTTTTTGAACACATTCTCCTTGATGTGACCAACAATACTTACATCCTAAGCATCATTGATACAATATTTAATTTAACAACATCATGACCTTTAACATTTTCCATAAATGTATTAATCATAATTTCTGTATTTCCACCTCTACGTGGACTTACATTTAATAAAACAATTTTCACATTTACTTCTTCCTTTTCCTTAAATAATACTAACATAAATTGATTATCTTTCATTCATTTTTTATAATAAATTAAAGGAAAAGGAATGATCATTATGAATGAAGAATTAATTTATCAAGTATTAGAAACAGTAGGAGAAATACCTAAAGGATGTGTGGCAACATATAAACAAATTGCTTGTTTAATTGGTAGAGAAAAAAATAGTCGTTTAGTAGGTAAAATACTAGCAAATGCCTCATATTATGGACATTATCCTTGTCATCGTGTCGTTAATTTTCAAGGAAGACTTGTTCCTGGTTGGTTTGAACAAAAAGAATTATTAAAAAAAGAAGGAATTACTTTTAAAGATGATCATCATGTTGATTTAAAAAAACATCAATGGAAAATAAAATAAAAATCTAATATTTGATGAAATTCATCAAATATTAGATTTTTATATACAAAATTATTTTTAATCATATATAATTGTATTGCACCTTTTCTTTTAATTTAGCTTGAACAACTTTATTAAAAAAGGTGCTTTTTTTATACCCTAAATACTTTCCTTATATTCCTTTCCCCATTGTTCCATTACAGAAATCACAGGTCTCATTGATTCTCCTAAATCTGTTAAACTATATTCTACACGTGGTGGTACTTCAGGATAAGCCACACGTTCTACAATTCCATCATCAACCATTGATTTTAAAGACTCCGTCAATACCTTTTGAGAAATATCAGGTAATGATTTCTTTAACTGTCCAAAACGTTTTGTCCCCGTTAATAAATCTCTTAAAATCAACAATTTCCATTTACTTCCTATCAAAGAAACAGTTGTTGCTACAGGACATTCAGGTAAGTTTTCTTTCTTAATCATAAACTCATCTCCTCATCGCATTGTTAATGATTTACTACTTTTATTGTAACATAGATATACATTTCTAGAAAGTTTAGCAGTTTTAAATAAAATATTCTAGTAAGTTAACAATCGTAATCTATAGAAGTTAAGTAAAATGTAGGAATAACAAATTTAATGCTTTAATTATAATTAGAAAAAACAGATGATTCCATGTGTAGTCATCTGTTTTTAATATTCCTTACTTAATAAGAAATCTGTTATATGCATTGTTTTAATTCCTTGATAATTACCACCTGCAAAATCATCTGTTAAAACCACATATTTAGGATAATTATCTTTAATTTCTAATAATTGTTCATATTCCCTTTTTTGTGTTTTTTCAGATTTAATTTCTTGTGTCACTTGAACATAAATTTTCTCATTTTGTTTTGTTGCAACAAAATCAATTTCTTTATCTTTATACTTTCCAATACAAACATCATACCCTCTTCTTTTAAGTTCTAAATAAACAATATTTTCCAATGATGATGCTACGCTATCTATTGTATATCCTAAAACAGCATATCTTAAAGAAATATCAGCTAAATAAAATTTCTCTTGTGTTTTTAAAATAGATTTCCCTTGTAAATCATAACGTGAACATCTATGAAGAATATAAGCTTTTTGCAGTTTTTCTAAATATCTATAAACTGTTTCGTTATCTATTTTTCTTTGCTCAGACTTTAAATAATTTGAAATTGACTTAGCAGAAAAAGTATTACCAACGTTATTAAAAGTATATTTTACCACTCTTTCTAACTGATCTATTTTCTTTACCTGATTTCGACGAACGATATCTGAAAATATTGTGGAATTATAAATATCTCTAACAATCGTATAGACTTCATCTTGTGAGTATTCTTGTAAATGTGTCGCAGGGAAACCACCTAAACGTACATATTGATTAAACTCTTGTTTAATATCATAAATTGTTGAATAGCTTTTTTTAAACGTTAAATATTCATCAAAAGATAATGTATAAATATGAAATGTAACATACCTTCCTGTTAAATATGTTGATATTTCTGAAGACATCATTCTAGAATTTGAACCTGTTATATAAATATCAACATCATAATCAGAAGCGAGTGTATTTACTACTTTTTCCCAACCATTTATTTCTTGAATTTCATCTAAGAATAAATATGTTTTTTTAGTATTTAAAATCTTTGTTTTTAATTCTTGATAAAGCTCTTTTGATGTCATATCTTCATATTCCATTGAATCAAAACGATAACTCAAAATTTGTTCATCAGTAATATGGTGTTCTTCTTTTAATTTTTTTTGGATCATCTTTAATATTGTTGATTTACCACATCTTCTTACACCTGTTAATATCTTAACAAAAGGTGTATCAACAAAAGGCATTATTTTATTTAAATAAAGCGGTCTTTCTATCATATTATCACCTCATTTTATATAGATTTTATCGCAAAAATACATAGTGTTCAATGGTTTTGCGGTTTTAAACCGCAAAACTATATTATTTTATAAATTATTGCAGTTATATTATAGATTTTATTATTATGATTATTAAATTATTACTTATTTTTTTACAACTTTAATTTTCTATATGCATATATTTGATAAATATTCACAAATATCCAACCGATGCCACAACCTAAAGCCACAGAATTGATGAATAAGTAAATAAGATAAAATAACACGTAATGTAACATGCATCGTTGTTCCTTTAAAAGGGACATCTACTTTACCGATTCCTCGATAGAATCCTACAAAAGCATTTCCTATAAAGCAGAAAATATAGAAAAGACAAACTACAAACATATAATTAGTTAATGGATAATGCAAAGAAATATAATCACTATTCTTTAATAAAGTATCCAATGATACATAATGAATTCCATCATGATCTTCTCTAGACGTTCTTGTATACACCATAATATCCATATCTAACGCCTGAGCAATTTTTATCACATTTTTCCTATATGCCCAGCTCCTACCCAATATTAAAAGAAAGCAATTCCTTTTTTTTACGCCTATAATAAATTAATCCTATTAAATCTGCAAGTGCCCATCCAATAGGAACAGACCACCAAATACCAGTAACACCAATCGCTGGAATTGCGGATAAAACATAAGCTAACACAACACGTGTCCCTAAAGAAAATATTGTAAGAATGACACTCATACCAGGTTTACCTAAAGCACGATACAAACCATACAACAAAAACAAACAACCAATTCCACAATAAAAAGCACCTTCAATTTTTAAATACTTGACACCTTCCATAATAATTTCTGTTTCTTTTGCATCTATAAAAATAGTCATTAAATTTTTAGCAAAAATACATACAATAGTTGAAATAATTATGCAAAATCCCATAGAAAGACAAACTGCTGATTTTAATCCTGATTGAATACGCATTTTTTCTTTTGCACCATAGTTTTGAGCAATAAAAGTAGAAAATGCATTCCCAAAATCTTGTACTGGCATATATGCAAAAGCATCAATTTTAACAGCAGCAGCAAATGCTGCCATAACCACAGTTCCAAAACTATTTACTAACCCTTGTACCATTAAAATACCTAAATTCATTACTGATTGTTGAATACATGTAAGAACTGAAAATGAGATTACTTTATGAACCCTCTTTAAATGAAAATATTGTAATTTTGTAATTGCTCGTACCTGTATATTTTTTATAAGTGAGTAAATACTGATGCCAATACCTGAAAGATATTGGGAAATCACCGTAGCAATAGCTGCACCTTCAACTCCTAATTTTAATACAATGACAAAAAATAAATCTAATGCAATATTAAGTATTGCCGAAACAGCTAAAAATATAAGTGGCGTCATTGAATTACCAATAGCTCTTAAATAAGAAGCAAAATAGTTATATAAAAAAATAGCTGGTATTCCTATAAAAATAACAATAAGATAGCCTTTCATATCTTCCCACACTTCATATGGAACATGTAAAAAAACAGAAAGCTGATTAAGAAAAATATAAGATATTACTGTTAGTATAAACGTGATGAGTGCAATAAAGAAAAATGATGCACATACATCTTCCTGTAATCCTTTTTCATCTTTTTGTCCATATCTAATTGAAAACAACGCTCCACTTCCCATACATAAACCAAGGATTATAGATGTTATAAATGTCATTAAGGTAAACGATGAGCCAACACTTGCTAGAGCATTTTTTCCAAGAAATTGACCAACAATCAATGTATCAACAATGTTATAACATTGTTGAAGTAAATCACCTAAAATCATTGGAATTGAAAAAAGAAGCATAGACTTTAAAACTGAACCTTTTGTTAAATCTCTATTCATCTTTTATATTCCTTTCGTAATATTCATCTTACGTTTTGTAAGTATTATAATTAAATATTTATTTTCAGTCAATATCTCTAATTTTTAAAAGATTTACTTATAATAAGGAGCATGATAGTATTAAATAAATGATTAACGGGGGAATGATTATGTATTTAAATGGACTTGATGAAATAGATCAAAAAATTGTTCAATTATTAATAAAAAATGCACGTTTTTCTTACTCTGATATCGGAAAAGAGGTAGGGATTTCTAGAGTTGCTGTAAAAGCTAGAATTCAAGCATTAGAAAAAAAAGGGGTTATTGAAGAATATACGACAATTATCAATCCTCAAAAAATAAGTGGCGCTATATCTTGTTATTTTGAAATTGAAACATTGTCAAATTCGTTTACTGATGTTATAAAAATATTAAACCAAAATAATATTGTTACTCAAATTTATCGTGTTACAGGAAAAAACAAATTACATGTACACGCTGTTGCTGCTTCTAATAGTGAGATGGAGGATTTCTTACATACTACTATTGATACATTACCAGGGGTTATTAGTTGTAGTTGTAATATTATTCTTTCACGTATTAAAGATATTAAAGGATTACGTTTATAATTATATATCATCTTTTTTAATAAAGGAGTTATTTGAAAATCTATCAAGCTCTAGAAATAGTCATTTAGTAGGTTTTTCCAACACATCATATTATGTCAATCATCCATGTCATCGTATTATCAGAAAACTTGTGCCAATGCGAGAATAAAAAAAGCTGTAAAGAAATATCATTAAGTTAAGGATAGACATATTTCTATGTTCTGTTCTTTTTCACAAATATATGACACTGTTAATACATTTTTTGGTGAATTTAACGTTCTATCAATAAGTTCATATTTTTCTCTTACTGTTTGTTTTTCAATTGTTTTGTAATTTGTTTTCTGTTGATAGATCTCACTCTTTTTAAAAAATCATTCTCCTGTTGGAGAACTTTGTTCTTATTCCAGTTGTTCTTCTAAAGATAAGTCTTTGGTAGATGGTCTACTACAATTTTTGCTTCTTGTGTCTTTGAAGCCATCTTCTCTTACAACCTTTTTAACGATTCGTAAAATTATTTCGTCTTCTTAATCCCAAAGCATAGGGATCAAATCCATATTTTTTAAATATCTCTATTGGCTGCATCCTATTTTGATAATCAATCCAATTCAAGCAGAAGTTCTTTAAATTCTTCTGAATAGGTTATGCTTTTATTACATAGGGATTTTCTTCTGATAAACTAAGCTGTTCATCTGTCAAATAATTAACTCCCATAAATACACCACCATTTCTCTAATAATCATAATACACAAAATAAAAGCCCTGTAAAACAGGACTAAGTACCAAAGTACTTTTTTTCTTGTGTCCGTTTTACAGGGTCCATTTTAAAAATTTCTCTCTTTTTTTTAAAAGATTTGATTATATTAAACAATTAAAATGTTAATATATACAAGGAAGGAAAATCACATTTTCATCATGTTAATTAATAACAAATCCATATTTTAACGGATCATCTTCATCTATTAAAAATGTACTATATCCATCAATATAGGCTACTCCCGTAATACTTGGTATAATAGCTTTATATTTATCTATTTTAGTTTCTTCTATTACTCTTCCTTTAAAAGAAACCCCGGTAAAGCTTTGATTAATAAATGTTTCATTTAACTTTAATTTATTTGTGTTATACATATATGCAAGTTTTGCACAAGTTCCTGTACCACATGGGGAACGATCAATCATGCCTTCTTCACTAATAACAATATTTTTTTGTCCATCATCTGTCTTATGATAAAATTCTACATTAACCACTCGATTTATCGGTAAAGTAGGGTGTTTCACATCATATTTTTCGTTAATTTGTCTCAATAAATTTACTCCAAGTTCTTTAAATTTATTTGCATTATTAATATTGATTTCTATGCCTAATTGATCAGCATCTACCAAAGCAAAAAATGATCCTGAATAACTAATATCAAAGTGGATATTATTTACGAGACAATTTTCTTCAAATAAGAAAGAAGGAATATTTTCAAAAGAAACACTTTTTGTCTTTCCATCTTCAACTTCTACATCTACATGAATAAGTCCAGCTGGCATTTCTAAAGTTAAATGAGTTACAGGTTCTACAACTTTAACTAGATTTTCATTAACCAATGTCATAGATACTCCGATAGTAGCATGCCCACACATATTTATTCATCGATTAGCATCCATGTAAATGATACCTATATCCGCTTTTTTTTGAAATTGGTTCTACAAGAAGTGCTCCATCCATATCTTTATGACCTCTAGGTTCACACATGTGTGCTGAACGATATTGGTCATAATTATTTTCTAAATACTCTTTATATTCCATCATACTTTTTGCTGCATACTTAGGAAAGCCTTCAGTAACGATACGTGTAGGCTCTCCTAAAGTATGTGTTTCAATCGTCTTAAAACAAATTGCTTTTTTATTCATCAAAAACACACACTCCATTTGATTCAATTAATTTTTTATAATAATAAAATGAATCTTTTCTTTTTCTTTCTAACGTTCCATTTCCAGTATTATCCAAATCTACATAGATGAATCCGTAACGTTTTTTCATTTCTCCTGTTGAAGAACTTACTAAATCAATAGGTCCCCACCAAGTATAACCAAACAAATCTACTCCATTATCAATTGCACCTAAACCATTTTCTGCAATAAATAATGGAATATGGTAACGTCCATAGATTTCATTTAATACCCAACGTAGTCCATTAGGACAAAAGCCCAACCCCATTCTGATTTTTTTATTAATTAAATTCTATAACCACTTAAAAGCAAAACTCTAACGTTTTGCTTCTATTTTTCCTTCTTTAATTCTTAAAGACACATCACACATCTTTGCTAGAGTAGGTGAATGGGTTACCAAAATAACACATTTATGATGAATATGTGCTAAATCTAAGAAAGTATTCATGATCTCTATTGAATTCTTTTCATCAAGATTACCCGTGGGTTCATCACAAAGAATCAAATCGACTTCTCTTGCAATAGCACGTGCAATTGCAACTCTTTGTTGTTGTCCTCCTGATAATTGTCGAATATCTCTTTTACATTCATCTTTGGAAAGTCCAAGTTGTTCAAGAATAGATAAACAATATTCTTTTTTATCTTTTCTTTTGATTCCCGCAATTTCTAAAGCAGACATAACTTCTTTCATATAATAAATAAGATTATAAGATTGAAAGACAATTGAAATATCTTCTCGACGATATTTATTCAAACCTATTTCTTGAATATCTTTTCCTTTGAACAAAACTTTTCCATCATCAGGTTTATCTAAACCAGAGGCAAGAGAAAGAGTTGTTGTTTTCCCGCTTCCACTCGCACCAACAACTGCATAGATTTTACCTTTTTCAAACAAATAAGAAGCATGATCTAAAATTTGATTTTTTTCTTTGCCATCTTGATAACTATAGCTTACATTTTCTAATTCTAATAACTTTTCCATCTTAACCTTCCTTTCTAGATAAGATTTGTCTAGGTGTAAGTCTTAATACATAGGCTGCAGGTACAGCAATAGAAACAATACAGATTGCTGCTGTAACACCAGCAAGTTGAATGACAGTTTCACCTGTAATCGAAACATCTAATTCCTGATTTGATGGTCCTTGCATCATATTTCCTAAGAAATTTTCTTTTGTTTGTGTATTGTTTTTTTGTTGATTACTATCTGATTGATTTTGATTGTCATTTGGTTGATCTCCTTTTTGACCCATTTGCATGACATTTGAAGAAGGACTACTTTCTAACATATTTCCCATATAATGAGATGTTAATTGTCCTGTACCTAAAGAAATCACAAAAACAACTACTGCAATTAACCCTACTTCAATAAGTTGTTGAGCAATAATTTTAACTTTACTTTGTCCAAGTGATAAAAGAACACCAATTTCATAATATCTATTTCTAATTGTTAGAGCTAAGATTAAACAAAGAATTGCACTACCAGCAATCACTACGATCCATACAAACATCTTTGCAAATGATTGCATACTTTCAAGAGAAGAAGCATTTTGTTGATAAAGACGATTATTGGCATCTAATGAGAACGTATCAAAATCAATATCACTTTTCTTTTTCGCAAGTTCTACAAAAGCTTCTGCGTTTTCTGGATCATCTAAATAATAAATTGCTGATGTAATATTTTCACTACTTCCAGTAAGTGTTTGTCCAATTGATAAATCAGTATAAATTGTGTTTACTGGATTATTGAAATGAGCACTACCAATTTCATTTGTTGATTGAATTTCATAAATACCTACAATTGTAAGTTCTTGAGTAATTGTTTCATCATTAACCGTTGTTGTAATAGTAAAAGTATCACCAACACTTAAATCATTATCACTTGCAAGATTGGTTTCAATAACACAATTATTTGTATTTTGATCTTTTGTTGTAAGTAAACGCCCTTTTGTAAGTTTATAATTGTTATTGGTAAAAGAATCTAAATACTTCATTGTGGTGTTGGCACTGATTGTAAAATCAACTTGATTTGAAGCTTGTTCTGGTTGATTATTACTATTATCTGATGCAGTTTCTACCGCTGAAATAGAATTACTGTTAGCTGATGTAGATATTTGATAATTATAATTTTTTACATACTTTAAATCTTTTAAACTATCTGCCATGGTTGTTGTTAATGATGTCTCATTACTTACGGCTTCACTAGGTTTTCTGTTTTTTATCATATTTCTAAAATCAACAGAAAGAGTTACATCGTTTCCTAAACTACTACGAATTTGATCCATTGATTTTTTTGTTGCTGATTGAATAGATAAACCAGCAATAACGAGATTTGTAATTACAACAATAATTACAAATAATAAAATCGTTTTTCCTATATTTTTCTTTAAACTTAATAGTGCATTTTTTATCATACATTTCTACCTCCGACTTTAATATACCGAGATACTTTAACAATAAAATGGAATAATTATGTTAAAAAAAGTGTTTCATCATTGCAACTCTTTTATTAAAAAGTTATCCTTATAAAGGAAAGAAGGAAAATTATGAAATTAGAGGAATTGGCTATTGGAAAAAGTGCTGTTATTCTCTCTGTTGGAGGAGAAGGAGCATTAAGACAACACTTTTTAGATATGGGATTAATTCAAGGTACAGAGGTTACCATGGTAAAGTATGCACCGATGGGTGATCCTATGGAAATTAAAATACATGATTATGAGCTTACTTTAAGGAAAGAAGATGCTCATAAAATTGAAATTAAAGAAATAACTAAACAAACAGAAAATAAAAATGATTCATTCATTTTTCAACATAAAGATCACCCTGGCTATGGTGAATCTAGTTATCATAAAATGAATGATCATCAAATCTATCATGAAAGTGATTTACTCACATTTGCTTTAGTAGGAAATCAAAACTGTGGTAAAACCACACTATTCAATCAACTTACAGGTTCAAATCAACATGTTGGTAACTTTCCTGGAGTTACTGTTGATCGTAAAGATGGAAGAATTAAAGGGTATCAAAATACTCTGATTACTGATTTACCAGGTATTTATTCAATGTCACCTTATAGTAGTGAAGAAATCGTCACAAGAAACTTCTTATTAAGAGAAAGACCTAAAGCTATTATTAATATTGTAGATGCTACAAACATTGAAAGAAATCTTTATCTTACAATGCAACTTCTAGAACTTAATATGCCAATGGTTGTCGCTTTAAATATGATGGATGAAATGTTAGGTAATGGAGGAACTGTATTAATCAATGATTTAGAAGAATATCTCGGTGTTCCTGTTATTCCTATTTCTGCAGCAAAAGGAGAAGGGATTGATGAACTTGTCAGTCATGTTTTACATGTTGCTTATTATCAAGAAAGACCTCAATTCTATCAACATATAGACAATCAACAAAACAAAGCGATTGATCGTTGTTTAAATGCGATTGAACATTTAATTGAAGATCATGCCTCAAATGCAAAGATTCCATTACGTTTTGCAGCAAGTAAACTTGTTGAAAAAGATGAACTTTTATTAGAACAACTTGATCTAAGTCAAAATGAAAAAGAAACTTTAGAACACATTCGTATTCAATTAGAAGAAGAAAGTAGTCTTGATTGTTCAGCTGCTATAGCAAGTAATAGATTTCATTATATTACAGATATTTGTAAACAAACTGTAAAAAAACCACATGAAAGTAAAGAAAGATTAAGAAGTCAAAAAATTGATCAATTCTTAACAGGAAAATATACAGGAATTCCTGCTTTTATTGGAATCATGGGAATTGTTTTCTTTCTAACATTTAATGTTATTGGAGCTTTTTTACAAGGAGTTTTAAAAAGTGGGGTGACTGTTGTCACAAATTATGTTGACACTTTACTCACAAATGCTCAAATTAATGTTGCTTTGCATTCTTTGATTATAGATGGGATTTTTAATGGGGTAGGAACTGTTTTAAGTTTCTTACCAATTATCGTTACTTTATTTTTCTTTTTATCAATTCTAGAAGATAGTGGATATATGGCACGTGTGGCATTTATCATGGATAAACTGCTTAGAAAAATAGGACTTTCTGGACGAAGTATTGTCCCTATGTTGATTGGCTTTGGTTGTACAGTACCTGGCGTTATGGCAAGTCGTACACTTTCTTCAAGAAGAGATCGACAAATGACAATCATTCTAACACCATTTATGTCATGTTCAGCAAAACTTCCAATCTATGCTTTCTTTACCTCTGTCTTTTTCCCAGGTAAGGGCGCATTAGTCATGATTTTCTTATATGTTTTTGGTATTTTGACGGGTATTATTTTTGCTTTGATTTTAAAAGGATCCCTTTTTAAAGGTGAACCTGTTCCTTTTGTTATGGAACTTCCAAATTATCGTATGCCTGGTGCTAAAAATGTTTGTCAACTGTTATGGGAAAAAGCTAAAGATTTCTTACAAAGAGCTTTTACAGTTATCTTTGTTGCAACCATTGTTATTTGGTTCTTACAAACTTTTGATTTAAGATTTAATATTGTTACTGAATCAAAAGATAGTATTCTAGCTATTCTTGCTGGTTATATTGCTCCAATCTTTAATCCATTAGGATTTGGTGACTGGCGCATTTCAACAGCCCTTATTTCAGGATTTATGGCAAAGGAAAGTGTTGTTTCGACATTATCTATTCTTTATGGTTCAACCCAATCATTGTTGATGTCACTTACAACACCAGCTGCTTTATCTTTACTTATTTTTTGTTTACTTTATACACCTTGTATTGCTGCTATTGCAGCAATCAAAAGGGAACTTAATGGTAAATGGGCATTGATTGTTGTCTTTGGACAATGTCTTATTGCTTGGCTTGCTTCCTTTGTTGTTTATCATTTGATTTTATTGGTATTTTAGATTGTAACACAATTAATTTCATTGTAACAAAAGCATTGTTACAATGAAATTTTTTATGTTACAACAAAAAAAGAAGTTCGTTATAAACTTCTTATTATTTGTAGAATATCATTACCATACCACTCACATTTCTTTTGTCCAAAACCTTTTACTGTAAGGAGTTCATCAATTGTTTGGGGTTTAATACTTATGATTTCATTGAGTGTTTCATCATTAAAAACATAGTAGGGTGGTAAATTCTTTTCTTTGGCCTTTGTTAAACGATAATTTTTTAATTGTTCAATAAGTGAATCGTTTTTTTCTTCTATGACACTATTATTTTCTTTTTGAATTGATTGAATTTCTTTATCTTGATGATAAGAAAGAAATATATCAGCTAGTTCTATCATATCTTTTTGATTTCTAAAAGCACTTTGTTCATGTCTTTTTATATAATCAATTAGTTGATCAGCTTTAATCACTTTATCCTTTATCTCTTTTGGTGCATAACGACTTTTTAAAATAGACTTTGGATTAGCAAGAACAACTAGTGATTTAAAATTATTAGAAAAAGTTTTATCATAGATAAATTTCATGACTGTTCCTTGTCTTTTGGCACGTAATGACTTATAAAGATCCAAATGTCTTTGGGATTGTGTAATTGGTGAATAAATGCCTTCTTTAATTCTTTTTCCATTATATGTATACTCTCTTGTAAAATTTCCCATAGCATCAATCATAATTGTTCCTATTAAATTTTTACATTCAATAAAATAAACCATTGAAGGTGTAATAATGATGTAATCAATTTGTGCACTTAAATCATGATTGACCATGTAAACATCATGTAATACATACATTGGAAAATGACTATTTTTTAATTCAAACAAGATATTCTTTTCTCCATCTATTCCATATTGAATAAGTCTTGCTTTCTTTTCTAATTCTTTATCATTATGTTCTTTTAAATACTCTTGTATTTGATTTAATTCTTCTACCGCTTTATTACTTCCTTTATAAATAACAGGTTCTTTTAATTTATCTTTAAATGACATATTGTCTTACCTCTCTATTTTTAGAGTATCATTTCTTCTAATAAGAAACAACAAAAAACAGATCCAAGGGAAGGGAAAAGATCTGCTTTTTACTATTATCTATCAGTATTTTTTTAAAGGGAAAATTTATAATTAAGTTTTGAGTTTAAGTAAGTTCTTGTTCCTCCTTTCGTCTATTATCATAAGTTACAAATATGAACTTTATTTAACTTTTCCATGTTTCTTTCTTGTTTATTTTGTCAAAAATTATGGGATTAAAAAATACAATGTTACAAAAAACGAGTATTTAAAATAATCTGATATTTTAGTTTTAAACAAAAATAGTATTGGT
>OGXH01002102.1_pt1 | contig 14127 bp, 10 predicted proteins | sample 1576241 | NCBI WGS metagenome assembly OGXH01 (sample SAMEA3541529, study PRJEB24748) | human gut metagenome | biome: human gut; feature: human-associated habitat; material: faeces | place: China | collected 2012
ACGACGAGGGCCGCCAGCGGATCGGCGATGCGCCACTTGTCGCCCAGAAAATATGCGGAGCAGGGGCAGCCGGAAGTGCCCGTTCATATCGGTTATGACAGCAGCCAGTTCCTCCCCTTTCGTCTGGCTCACCTGACGGATGTGAGCGGCAGGCAGGGGATCTCCATTCTCATCTACAACTATACCGCTGATCATCCGGTCTGTTTGTGCATATGCCATTGTTCCACACAAAAACAATGCAACGAAAAACATCGCCAGTCGAAGTAGCTTTCCGTGGTAATCTGAATGTTTCATACTCTTCATAGATTTAATATTAATACTGTTTATAATCACTTTTTAAGTCCCGTTTTATTGTTAAAACAGTTTTGCAGCTTATATTGCGTCGATAGCAAATTAATGCATAAAATTTTAAATTATAGCAAAAATAGGTTATCCAAATACAGCAATTGCCGCATTTGGATAAATTTATGATAGCAAATTAATAGATTATCTATTTTTATGCAATTCCTGCACTTTGTTTCTATACTGAGCGGGAGTCATACCAGTAGCCGCCTGAAACTGACTATAAAAAGTAGTCATGGAATTAAAGCCCAATTCAGCTGAAATCGCCTTTAGCGGAGTTTGGTTATCAGGATCGGAAAGTAAACGGACTGCCTCTTTTGTGCGGAAACCATTTACAAATTGAGTAAAAGTCTGCTTGGTCTGCTCATTAATAATTTGAGAGAGATAAGTACGATTAGTTCCCAACATTTCCGCTACTTTCTCTTTGGTCAGCAAATTGTCTGTAAATACCTTCTCCTCCCACAACAGCGTTTCCAAGCGCAGAAATAAATCCTGCTTCTTTTCATCTGTCAACGAGGATGAAGCATATTTCTCAGGTTGCGGCAAAGAAGTTTTCGTCGAATCCGTAAGATATTCTTGTAAAAGAGCGGACTGGCGGCCTATCTCTGCAAACTGCTCATCTATCTTGTTCTGCAATTGCTGTTCACGCCGGATAGCGTCCTGATTTTGCTTCACAATGGTAAGGTACAGCTTATTTTTTCTGTAATATAAGTAATATAGTAAAGAGGCAGCTATGAAGATACAGATAAATCCGGCTATAAGCAATTGCATCTTATTTTCCTTTTCCAATAATTCCAGACGGTTTTGTTTTATCTCGTTTTCCTGCCGTTCCATATCGTATTTTGCACGTATCTCCCCCACAGCACGTTCCTTTTCCGCATTATATAAGCTATCTGTTTCCAGCTGATAGAGCTTATGATACTTCAACGCCTCTACCAGCATACCATCTTCTTCATAACATCGGGATAAAGCCTTCAACAGGTCACTTCGATAGATGGCATTAGCCTGTTGGTAAGACAGTTCTATTCCGGCTTTCAGCATCCGGACAGCCCGGTCATACTGGTGATGCTCCATTAAAATTTCGGCATAGCCCAAATAAGAATTCATCACTGAAGAAATATTTCCCTGTTCTTTCAAATCCAAAGCCTTCCGGAAAAAAACCAGCGCTTCATCATCTTTATTCAATTTATGCAGAATATATCCATAAAGATTGTAAACGTTTGATTGATCATAAAAGTCATTCTGCACCATGGTGAACTCCGCCTCCTGAATATATTTCAATGCTGTATTATAGTCACTCTTCAAATAATACATATAAGCGGTATTGGTTGAACCACTATAAATCAGATAAGGATCTTTCCGTTCATGTCCCAGTTCATAACATTCAAGAGCATATTTCAATCCTGTGCTATCATTTTTCAAATAATAAATACCGGCAATATTAGAAAGCAAAATGGAATAGAGTCTGTCATAATGACAACATCTTGCAGCTTCAACTCCTTTGAAGAAATAAGTAAGTGAACGATAATAGTCTTTTTGGACATTCGATGCATAAAGTCCCAGCCCATTATATACGGAACATAAGGCGGAATCATTTTTATTACTTTCACCTATCAGCCTGGCCTGCCCTAAATGACTATAAGCCTCCTTTACATTTCCCTTCATCATATGGGCCTGCCCCAGACAAATATGAGAATAAATTACAGCGCCATTGTAATCCCGTTCATTATAACCCATCTCAAACAATTGTCGACCATAAAAGATAGCCTGATCATAATCTGCTTTATTCAGATAGAGAAAACTAACTTTCCGAAGCGCGTCTTTGTCTTTAGGATACTTTTTCAGATACTCCAACTGTACATTAATGGCATTATTTATTTCTTCTTGCGCCTCTGAAACAACGGGCAAGAGTCCCAATAACATTACAACCATCCACAGTTTGAACATCTTCATTCTCGTCATCCTCCCTTTTCTTCTTTCCGCATACTGAACTCACAGCCACAATATTGCTGATTATAAAAATTATATTCCTTAATGATAGCAATGCGACGCTCACTCAATCCACCTTTACGCCAGTTCTGTTCCCAATAAGTGACATCCGGATAAGGAGCCGTAGCATATCGGCCCGCTTCCTCTATCTGTTCCAAACTTTTCCAACGGCTGGAAGCAAGCGTAGTAGTGATAACCGGGAATCCATGTTCGTGGGCATAACGTGCGGTTTCCTGCAGTCGCATCTTGAAACAACGCAAGCAACGGCCTCCTCTTTCAGGCTCTTGCTCCATTCCTGCCATTCGACAACGCCAGGCATCATGATCATAATCGGCATCTATAATTTCCAATCCCAAGGACTGGGCATACCGCGTACATTCGTCCTTGCGGATAATGTATTCCTCCAACGGATAAATATTGGGATTACAATAATAGATAACCGGAGTGACACCATGCTGCATCAAGCACTCTATGATGGCTGATGAACAAGGAGCACAACAAGTATGAAGCAACACTTTGTCGGCTCCTCCCGGAACTTCAAGCTGGAATTTCTTTTTCATACGGCAAATTTAATAGATATTTGCCATACTGACCAACGGTTCGTATAATTTTTCTATATCCTGCGCATCCATTTCTATCTCCACTTGATCACCGGGAACCAGGGTTTGCCCCTGAGGAAGTAAGTTTTTACGATTCCGATGTATACTACGAATGATACAATGATTAGGTAAAGCCAATGTATCCACTTCCTTTCCGTCAAAATAAGACCCATCCATTATCTCGACAAAAAGATGATAGCGGGCACCAGCCTCTTCGGAAGACTCCGGATTATGGCTACGGAACATCCTGTCATACAGCAATACATTGTAAGGTTTTATCTGTAACAATTCGGTGAAATAATAAGTCAACCCACCTACCACGATGGAAGGATAGAACACCTCGAAATGACCGGTAATCTCCGTTATCAGGACAATGGCAGTCAAAGGGGTACGCACCACAGCCACCAAAAAAGCCACCATCCCGATCAGCATCATATAACTCACATTCTCATACCCTATCCATCCGCGCTGTACCAATACCAACCCGAAGATTTGTCCCAATAATCCTCCCGTAACCAAGGTAGGAATGAAACTTCCTCCCGGCAAACCCGAAGAAAGAGAAAACAGCGTAAAAACAAAATGAATAAGCATCATGATAGTAAGCCACCGGATATCATGAGTTCCATTCATTCCCTGCATCATCAAAAACTGCTCTCCGCCACCTGTCAGATTCGTCTCTGTTAACGATATGGCATAAGCTATGATCAATAAATACAACATCTTGACAGGAATGGAGAGTTTCATGGCAGGTATCCTTTCTTGAAAGAAAGGAACGATGAGCGAATAAAACTTTGCAATGACAGCCATAAGGGCGGCAAAGATAATATAAAGCTCTACCTGACGGATAAAAGATAAACCGGGAACGACCGCACTAATCAGATGATAAGGAGTCGTGGGGAACATCCAACTAGCCACTCCTCCGGCTACCACGCCGGCCAACAAGGTAGTAATGGCGGTTTTAGGCGCATCAAAACGCTCGATGGATTCTATTACCAGCAAAGAAGAAGACAACGGAGCGGCAAAAGCGGCAGACAAGCCCGCACCGGCTCCGGCAGCCAGCAATTGTTTCCGTTCCCCTTTCAGGATATGTCCCCAACGGGAGATAAGTGTTCCTATATAAGACCCTATCTGAACAGACGGCCCCTCGCGTCCCAAGGACAGCCCCGCACTGAGAGCCAACACACCTCCGCAGAATTTGGCCACCAGTTCCTTAAAAGGATGCTCATAACGGATACGACCGTTATTGGCCGCACGTGTCTGAGGAATACCGCCTCCGGCTATCAATGGCATACGTTTTACCAAAGAAGCGACAAAGATCAGAATCCCCCATAAGATAAAAAACAACAATACATGCCAATACCACGGATAATGCGCCGTGAAAAAAGTTTTCCGCACATCAAAGAAATACCAGAGAAGATAGTGATAAGGCACAGCAACCAGTCCCGTAAGCAGCCCCACGAATATGCTCACGAAATACAGACGGGCATCAATCAGCTTCAGTTTCCATATTTGCCATTTGCGCAGATTGCTCCACTCCTTCCACTTGTTTTTCCATTTCTCCAGTTTCATATCCGGAATAAACAAATGGAAAAGAGAAGGGTTTATTTAAACAATGGCTTTAATAGTTCCGGTATTTCTATTTCATTTGCTTTCAGCGCTTCCAAACATTCACGCCCTTTATCGGATAAAGTAAAATGCATCTGCCGTTTATCCTTATCCCCCAAATTACGGACGATTAATTCTTTCTCTTCAATGGAACGGATGACTTTAGAAGTATGCGAAGCAGACAGACCTGTGTTTTCCGATATCACACTGGCTGTCAGCGTATCTCCGCCAATGCAACAAAGTGCCATTGCCTCATTCAATGACACTCCATATTGTTCCATCAAGCGGGTTTCAAGTTCAGAGAGAGCCTTGAACAGCTCTCTCATGACACATATTGATTTTATTTTCTCCATGCAAATTTAAATAAACAAGTTTACATTCGCCTGTTCGGCACGGTTCATATAGGTTGCCACTCCGCCAATAGTCACATGATCCAGCAATTCCTCACGTTTCACACCCATTACATCCATTGACATCTGGCAAGCAATAAATTCCACTCCGTTCTGAATGGCTTGAGTACGCAGAGATTCCAGTGAGTCGATATTTTTCTTATTCATGATATATCGCATCATCCTGGCTCCCATTCCACCCATATTCATTTTAGACAATCTCAACTTTAAAGAACTGGAAGGCAGCATCATGCCGAACATCTTCCCCCAGATATCTTTCTTCACCGCAGGCTTGTCCAATCTTTTGATAGCATTCAGCCCCCAGAAAGTAAAGAAGATGGTCACCTTCTTTCCCGTAGCCGCCGCACCGTTTGCGAGTACAAAAGTAGCTAAAACTTTGTCCAGGTCGTCACTGAACAGAATAAAAGTTTTCCCTTTATCCTCCCGGCAAACCTCCGAGGAAGAAGATTGCGGAGTACTTTTCTCAACAATTACCTCATACTTTCCTGCTCCTGACTTTACTGAGACAAAACGGTTCCCGGTAGTCTGGCACCATGCTTCGGCATCGCGGGGGAAACCGGCATCCGTAGCGACAATCTCCAGACGTTCGCCGTCCGCCAGTTCTTCCATACTCTTCTTCAGCTTCATGATAGGACCGGGACAAGATATGCCACAAGCATCCACTTTTATTGCTTTCATAGAAGGAATGACGGAAGAGGCAATAGTATAAGCTTCAGCAGAATCTTTACTGTGTTCAGAATGATCAACTTTTGAAGAATCAGAACTTGAAGATCCGGAATTTGAGAACTCCTTCGGCTTGGGCAGAGGAGCCGTTGCCGCTTTATACAGTTTCAAACCTCCTATTAAATTCCTTACTTCCCCAAAGCCATTCTGTAACAATATATTAGAAGCCAGATACCCTCTCAACCCCACTCCACAATACAAATAGACCGGCTTATCCTGAGGAATCTCTTTCATCCTTTCGCGCATATCATCCAAAGGAATATTGACAGCCCCCTTCAAAGCACCGAGTGCAAATTCATCGGGAGTACGGACATCAACCAACGTAACTTTACTCAAATCGGCAGCCTGCAACTCGCGCCAATAAAGAGGCTTCATCTTTCCGCTCAGTATATTTCCGGCTACATATCCGGCTACTGCTACAGGATCTTTTGCCGAAGAGAAAGGAGGAGCGTATGCCTGCTCCAAAGCCATCAAGTCATATACAGTTCCGTTATGCTTAATCACTTGCGAGAATTCGTCAATACGTTTGTCCACTCCGTTATACCCCACAATCTGCGCTCCAAGTAATTTCCCGTTCACAGGAGAGAAGGTTATTTTAATGGACATCTGTAAAGCATCGGGATAATATCCCGCATGGGAACCGGAATGGATGGTTGCCGACAAATAATCAATGCCTGCCTGTTTCAACCGCTTTGCCGGAAGGCCTGAAGCAGCGACAGTCATATCAAAAATTTTGGCAATGGAAGTACCGACAGCCCCTTCGTATGTAACCTTATTTCCAAAAACCATGTTATCTGCCACAATACGCGCCTGACGGTTGGCCGGACCAGCCAGATAATTCAACCACGGTCTATCAGTCAGCGGATGACGGAACTCGATAGCGTCGCCCACCGCATAAATATGCTCGTCGGAAGTCTGCAAGTAATCGTTCACCTTAATGCCGCGCATCTCCCCTATCTCCAGTCCGGCCTCTGTCGCCAATGAAGTATTGGGACGTACCCCGATGGATAACAACACCATATCGGCAGGCAGCCTTTCGCCCGATTTAAAAATAACCTCCAGTCCGTTGACCGTGCGCTCGAAAGAAGCCACCGCCTTTTCCAGGTAGAGATGCACTCCTTTCTGCAACAAATGCTCGTGCACCAAAGAAGCCATAGAGAAATCAATAGGAGCCATGACTTGATTTGCCATCTCTACAACCGCCACTTCCGCACCGGCTTCCTGCAGATTCTCCGCCATCTCCAACCCGATGAATCCGGCCCCGATGATTACCGCCCGTTTCACCTTATGCTGCTGCAAGTAACTCTTGATAGCATCGGTATCATTCACATTACGTAGGGTAAAAATTCCTTCATTGTCAATGCCCGGCAAGGGAGGACGAACAGGCGACGCACCCGGAGAAAGCAATAATTTGTCATAACTCTCCGTATAAGTTTTCCCGTCGGAAGTACGAATATCCACTGTCTTATCGGCAGAATGGATGGCTATTACCTCGGACCGGGTACGCACATCTATGTTAAAACGTTTCCCGAAAGCCTCCGGAGTCTGTACAAACAATTTTTCCCGCTCCGCAATCACACCTCCTATATAATAAGGCAGACCACAATTGGCATACGAAATGTATTCTCCCTTCTCGAACAAAATGATTTCCGCCTGTTCCGTGTTTCTTCTGATACGTGCGGCAGCAGTTGCACCTCCTGCTACGCCTCCTATTACTATATACTTCATAATCGAACTATTTTATTTGATTTAATATTTTCCAATGGAAACTTTATGCAAACATACATGATATTTCTTATAATAAAAAGTTTCCTATGGAAAATATTATCAAGTTAACTCTTTTTAAGGAGAAAGAACATTCCGGGTATTAAATAGACAATCTCTATTGTTGTTTGATATTTTATTCCCTACCTTCGCAATAAATTTCAAAATAAATAAGAAATTGAATCGAACAGACACACATCATGTTATCTAAAATAGACTTGACGCAGGGAGGCATCACCGGCACTCTGCTACGTTTTACCTTACCTATGATTATAGGCTCACTGCTACAACAGTGTTACAACATAGCCGACACGCTGATTGTAGGACAATGTATAGGTTCCGGCGCATTGGCCGCCGTCGGTTCCGCCTACACGCTGATGGTTTTCCTTATTTCCATCCTGCTGGGATTGTCCATGGGAAGCGGAACCGTTTTTTCCTTGCAATATGGAGCCGGACGGACGGATTCCCTACGCCGTAGCATCTATGTATCCGTCCTGCTGATCGGCACAGTAACATTGATTCTAAATATAGCGGTTTTCGTCTGGATTCATCCCATCCTCAGGATATTGCAGATTCCCAAAGATATTTATGGCATGATGTATGATTACTTGTGGATTATCTTTTGGGGAATCGGCTTTACCTTTATCTATAATTTCTATGCGGCATTGCTGCGTGCCATAGGAGATGCCGTCACTCCTCTTTGGTTTCTGGCGGTTTCCGTTGTACTGAACATCGGGCTGGATTTGTTCTTTATCTTGCAGTTGGATTGGGGAATCAAGGGAGCAGCCATCGCCACGGTAGCCGCACAGGGAGTATCCGCTTTGGGAATTATGGGATATGCCTACGTGAAATACCCCGAACTGAGATTACACCGCAACGACCTGCATTTCGACCGTCACTGCCTGAAAGAGATCACTTCGTTCTCCGCACTGACCTGTGTACAACAATCGGTAATGAATCTGGGCATTCTCATGGTACAAGGATTGGTCAACAGTTTTGGCACTGTAGTCATGGCCGCCTTTGCGGCAGCAATAAAAATAGACTCGTTCGCCTATATGCCGGTACAGGAATTCGGAAATGCCTTTTCCACCTTTATTGCCCAGAACTTCGGAGCGAGAAAAGAGGAACGGATCCGCAAAGGAGTGAAAAGTGCCTTGATTACCACCGTTCTCTTCTCTCTGGTCATTTCCATTCTGGTCTTTTTATTCGCCAAACCATTGATGCTGATTTTTGTCCGTCCCCACGAAACGGAAATTCTGAACATCGGTATCAGTTATTTACGCATCGAGGGAGCGTTTTATTGCGGAATCGGGATTTTGTTCCTGTTATACGGATATTATCGTGCCATCCGTATGCCGGGAATGTCCGTAGTGCTCACAGTGGTATCGTTGGGAACCCGTGTAGCCCTTTCCTATTGGCTTGCCGGCATTCCTGCCATCGGGGTCATCGGAATCTGGTGGTCTATTCCTATCGGATGGTTTATAGCGGACGTCATCGGCATCATATATTATAAACAACTTAAAAAGGAAACAGCAAAGGAAGTACCAGCACCATGACAATGCCCATAATAATCTGCAACGGCAGCCCTACCTTTACATAATCCATAAAGGTATATTGTCCGGCGGGCATCACCAGCGCATTGGGCGGAGTGGAGAATGGAGAAGCGAAACACATACTTGCCCCCAGTGTCACCGCAAAGAGAAAAGGTACGGGACTTACCCCTATCTGCGTTGCACTTTGCATCGCGATAGGAGCCAGAAGCACTGCGGTAGCCGTGTTGCTGATAAACATCGTCATCAGGGAAGTAGTGAAATAAATACCCGCCATCAGTGCCAACGGTCCGTATGTTCCCAGTTCACTGACCAGACTGTTCGAAATGTATTCGGAAGCCCCTGTCTTTTCCAATGCCAGCGACATAGGCAGCATGGCCGCAATGAGTACGATGCTTTCCCAGTTAATGGTTTTGTAAGCCGCCTCCACATTGCGGAAACATCCTGTCAGTACCATCAGGATACCCGCAATCATCACTGCCGTCACCGGAGCTACCGGAATGAAGTCGAACACCATCATTGCCACCATCAGCACCATGATAACGGCAGCTACCGGTGCTTTGTAATCCAGCGTGACCTTTGCAGCCTCGGCCAGCGGTTGTCCCAGTACCACCCAGTCGGCATCCTCCTTGCTCAGCCGGGCGATATTGTTCCATGTACCCTGCACCAGCAACACATCCCCGCTATGAATCCGCTCATTGCCCAAGTCCTGCAACAAATATTCCTTCTTCCGGCGGATACCCAGTACATTCACATTAAACTTGTCACGAAAGCCCGCCCCCTTTATCGTCTGGTTTATCAGATTGGAGGAAGGCATCAAAACGATTTCAGCAATACCTATGTCATAAAAATCCAATGAATTGGCTGAGTTTTTCGCTTCTTCGGTAGTATGCTCGTCCAGCATCTCCAGCAGATAATCTTCGGCAAACAACTTTATTTTCTCAAAATCCCCCGTCACATACAGAATATCCTCTTTCTGAAGAACCGTACCGGGATCGGCCAGCTTCTGAGTAATTGTTTTCAGGAAGCGGTGTTGTGACATATCCCCACGACGCACCTCCAGTATATTCAATCCATACTTGCGCCGGATATCCAACTCTATAATCGTCTTTCCATGCAGCCGGGAGTCACCCACCACCCTCAACCGGAACAAATTACTGGATAGCCCGTATTCCTTCACCAACTGTTTCAGGGATTTGCCCGAATGAACATTGTCTTCCCCGTTTTTCCCCCGTTTCGAAAGAAACCATTTACTGAGCGGAAGCAACACCAAAGTACCCACTGCCACACAAATAATCCCTACCGGGAAAAAAGAGAAGAACGAAAGCGGAGGAAAACCGGCCGAAGTCAACGCATTTTGAATAACAAGGTTGGGCGGCGTACCAATCAGTGTCATCATACCTCCCATACTGCTGGCAAACGCCAACGGCATAAGCAGACGACTGGGATTCATGTTGGCACTGACTGCCAGACTGACCACGATAGGCAACATCAGAGCCACCGTACCTGTATTGCTCACAAAAGCCCCGATGGCAGAAGTCACCAACATTACAAGCAAGAATAATTTCAATTCACTCTTACCCGCTAATTTCAGAATGTGTGAACTGATCATTTTGGCAAGTCCTGTCTGGAAAATCGCTCCGCCAACCACAAACAGCCCCACCATCATAATGACGACCGAATTGGAGAATCCGGACAAAGCCTCGTCAGGAGTCAATATCTGAAAAATCAACAAAGCCACTAAAGCACAAAGAGCCACAAGATCCGACCGTATCTTGCCATTTACAAAAAATACTGCGGACAGTACAAGGATAATAATCGTAATGAGCATAAGTATTAAATTATTGTTTTATTCATTCGTTGTTGCATTTGTACAAGTTCTTTTTGCAAAATAAAAAATATATTCCGATAATAGAAACAAACCCCGAATGTTTTTGTTCTTAAAAGAACAACATGAACGACATTTTCATCTAAAATTTATGTATTTTTGTAGCCCTATAGAAAAGAACAGACATACAAATGATGGAAGAAACAACCTGCAAACCTGATTATTCGAATTCGATGGCGGAACATCTGGGTATCCGGTTTCTACCCTCCACCGAGGATGCGGTACATGCCGAAATGCCTGTAGACCATCGTACTTCACAACCCTTTGGTATGTTGAACGGCGGCGCGTCACTGGCTCTGGCCGAGATTGTGGCAGGGCATGGCTCCATGTCGCTATGCCGGGAAGGCGAATATGCCTGCGGAGTACAAGTAAGTGGAAATCATCTGTCGGCCGTGCCCGTCGGAGGCAAAGTATTCGCTACCGGCAAACTGATTCACCGCGGCAGATCCTCGCATATATGGAATATAGATATCACCACTCCACAAGGACAACTGGTTTCTACTGTTCGTGTCGTTAATTTCATACTGAAAAAGAAATGAATCTACCAGATATACATACGCAAAAATTATTGGATTGCCTGACACACAGCCGCCTCGGTTTCGCCCTCTACCGGTTACCTTGGACAGACGAATGCTACCTGGTATTGCAAACCTCGGGCGATGTGGAACAATTAGCGGACATTCAGGAACTGAATGGAAAGAAAGGATTTGTCATGGCTCCTTTCCGGATATCGGAGGAACATCCCTTGGTACTTATCCGTCCGGATGTCACCGCATACGACTGGAGCGAAATCAGCGAAGCACTGTCTTCACTGGAATGTGCGGATGCCCTGCTCACCTGCAAAAGCCGGCAAAGTGAACTCTCCCCTTTTGTTTCCGAAGAAACGGATAAAGAACAATATACCCGCGCATTCGGGCGTTTCATCACTCCCTTACAAGAGAAGCGGTTCCAGAAACTGGTTCTGTCACGTTCTTCCGCCAGACATATCGGAGATGATTTTTCACCACTCGGCGCTTTTGTCCGGGCCTGCAACAACTATCCGCGCATGATGATTTACCTATGCCACACCCCTGCTTCCGGAACCTGGCTGGGCAGCACACCGGAAATCTTATTAAGCGGACACGGCAAAGAATGGCACACCGTGGCCCTGGCCGGTACCATGCCGATGCAGAACGAAGTGATGCCGACAGACTGGGACAAGAAGAACCGGGAAGAGCAGGGCTATGTGGCTGATTACATCCGCCGGATCGCCAAAAGATTCGGCAACAAGATGACGGAAAAAGGTCCTTATACCGCCCGTGCCGGACAATTGGTACACCTCAAGACCGATTTTTATTTCTTGTTGAAAAATACAGACCATATAGGCGATTTATTGCAAGAACTCCATCCCACTCCCGCCGTCTGCGGCCTGCCCAAAGAGGAGGCTTTCCGGTTTATTCCGGACAATGAAGGGTACGACCGCAGTTATTATTCCGGATTCACCGGCTGGCTGGACACAGAGGGGCATACCGATATCTACGTCAATCTGCGCTGCATGGAAATAAAGCCGGGTGAAGCCATCCTGTATGCAGGAGGAGGAATACTGGCTTCCTCGGAAGTAGAATCGGAATGGATGGAAACGGGAGACAAGATGAATACGATGCGGAGCATCCTTCATCCTGACTTTATAAATAAATAAATGGAAACAATTAAAGTAGAAGAATAATGTATTCAGACAAAAAGAACATACTTCAGTTGGTGGCACTTCTCAAAGCGCACGGTGTGCGGAAAATAGTGCTTTGTCCCGGCAGCCGTAATGCTGCCATCGTACATACTCTGGCCAATATAGAGGACTTCACTTGTTATTCTGTAACCGATGAACGCAGTGCCGGTTTTTTTGCCATCGGCCTATCTTTACAAGGGGGAGGCCCTGCCGCAGTATGCTGCACTTCCGGTTCGGCCCTGCTGAACCTGCACCCTGCCGTAGCCGAAGCCTTTTACCAACAAGTACCTCTGATTGTCATTTCCGCCGACCGCCCCGCTGCCTGGATAGGACAAATGGACGGACAAACCCTGCCCCAGCCCCATGTGTTCGGAACGTTAGTCAAGATGTCTGTCAACCTGCCCGAAGTACATACTGAAGAAGACGAATGGTTTTGCAACCGCCTTATCAACGAAGCCATACTGGAAACCACCCACCACGGCAAAGGGCCTGTACATATCAATGTACCCATTTCCGAACCCATTTACCGCTTCACCGCCAAAACACTTCCCGAAGTACGTGTCATCACCCGTTATCAGGGACTGAGCGTGTACGACCGTGACTATAAGGAACTGATCGAACGGCTGAACAAGTACAACAAGCGCATGGTTGTGGTAGGCCAGATGAATCTGATTTACCTGTTCGAGAAAAAATATGTGAAACCGCTTTATAAACATTTCGCCTGGCTGACGGAACATCTAGGCAACCAGACCATCCCCGGCATTCCTATCAAGAATTTCGACGCCGCCGTTTATTCCATGACACCGGAACGCCAGGAAGTCCATCAACACGCAATTGGATTCCCTGATACCCGCTTCCAAGATTGCCAACCTCTCGCAGGGTACATTCGTGGGCAGCGTGGCGGACAACTTCGGTGAGGAAATCGAGCAGAAGATTTTCCATGCCCGTATCATCGTCGATAACGAGAAGGTGGCGGCGGAAACCAAAGCCTACAAAAAAATCCCTGTCATCAACGAGTTCAAGGATGCAGACGGTAACGACATCATGCAGCAGCAGATTGACCGTAATTATTCCCAAATCAAGGCGGATGTGTTGCAAATAATTGAAGATGAAATGGAGCGCATCAAGAACAATCCTGATTTACAGCACCTGATACCCAAAGAGGATAGCGACAAGAAGGAGGAATAGGACACCGTTGTTTTATTTCAGCCTGCAAAGTTCGTCCCGGGCCTTATGGATTGAGCAAGGCCGGAGCCCTCACGGGTTTCCGCAAAAATCTTCCGCGCTGCGCTTACGGTATTTTTCCGGAAAGCCTTGCACAATCCGGCACGGGACAGCGAGGCAGGCAAGAAATAAAATATCGGCTCACGAGCCGTGAAATGTTTAACTCAAAAATAAAAGGTATGAGCAGAAGCAACTTTACACCGATGGGACGGTTCAAAGAGATAATCGACCGATACGGACTGAAACTGATGGAGGTGGGAACCAACCACCTGAGAATATTCGCTGACAACAGGAAGCTGTTCGACTACTATCCGCTACGGATGAAACTGTT
>OGXH01002108.1_pt1 | contig 14100 bp, 10 predicted proteins | sample 1576241 | NCBI WGS metagenome assembly OGXH01 (sample SAMEA3541529, study PRJEB24748) | human gut metagenome | biome: human gut; feature: human-associated habitat; material: faeces | place: China | collected 2012
GTTGAGAGCATCTCCAGCCTGATCAACATTCCTGCCTTCATCAACTTGGACTTCGCGGACGTCCGCTCCATCATGAAGGACGCCGGCTTTGCCCACATGGGCGTCGGCGTTGCCAAGGGCGCCGGCAAGGCCGAGAACGCCGCCAAGGCTGCCATCTCCAGCCCGCTGCTGGAGACCAGCATTGCCGGTGCACGCGGCGTCATCATCAACATCACCTCCAGCCCCGACATCGGCCTGGAGGATGTCGAGACCGCTGCCAGCATGATCACCCAGAGCGCGCATCCCGATGCCAACATCATCTGGGGTACTGCATTCGACGAGCGCCTGAGCGACGAGATGAGCATTACCGTCGTTGCCACAGGCTTCGAGAGCACGCCCGAGGTCGACGAGCCCATTCAGGCCCATGTTGACGCCAAGCGTGCCGCGCAGGCCGCTACCCAGCCCGCCGCACAGCCTGCCGCTGCTCCGGTCCAGCCCGTGCAGCCTGTCCAGCCGCAGGTCAACCCCGTCATGCCCAACCCGATCTTCACCCAGTCCTTCAGCACCGGCATGGACACGCCTGTGGCCGCACAGCCCGCAGCCCCTGCCGAGGAAGAGGATGACGGCGATTACTTTGACGACCTGCTCAGCATCCTGAACAAGCGTTCTTAATGATTTTTTTTGCGAGAGGATGTAAAAAGCCATGCCGTCTGAACCGATGAACATTCAGGAACAGGGTTTTCGTTCCAGCTTGTTCGGCTTTGATAAAAATGACGTGCTGGCTTACATGAACGCACTGGCCAACGAGGCCCAGCAGCACGAGCTGGAGTACAACCGCCAGCTGCAGCAGCTGCAGTCCAAGCTGGACGAGCTGCGCAGCGAGCGGGGCACCGCCGACAGCCGCATGGAGGCCCTGAAGGCCGAGCTGGCTGCCGCGACCCAGCGTGCAGACACGGCCGAGGCCAAGCGCCGCGAGGCGGACGAGCAGCTGGAGACCATCAAGAAAAAGACGGCCTCCTTCCAGTCCACCCAGCGGGAATCCCAGAAAAACGCCAACATCTGGCAGCTGAAATGCCACGATCTGCAGCAGCAGGTGGACGAGCTGCAAAAGCAGCTGACCGCCGCGCGCGCGCTGAACACTGCCGCCGCCCCGGCTGCCCCCACATCCGATCTGGTGCGGGAGGCCAAGCTCGAGGCCGGCAAGATCCTGGCCGATGCCCGCCTGTACGCCGAGAGCGCAGAGCGGGAGCTCAAGCAGCAAGCCGAGACCCAGAAGAACCGCATGGCGGAGAATGCCCGCAGCATTGCGTCGGGCGTCATGCTGGTGCGGGAGCGTCTGGCCCGCGTGGACGAGCACCTGAGCGCCGCCACGCTGGATTTAGACGGCCTGACGCAGGCCATCTATCAGGCACTTGACCAGACCGAGGCCGAGCTGAAGGATCTGGGCACCGATATGCGCAGCTTTGCGCAGGGCACACCGGAAACGGATATTCCCGCACCGGTGCCGCCGCGCCCCGCTGCCAAGCCTGCCGCCCCGTCTCCCGAAAAGCCCGCCGAGCGTCTGCGCGTCAAGGCCAAGGCACAGCCCGTGCACCACACGGCCCCTGCCGCCCCGGTCCACCGTCTGCGCAACACCCGCCGCCCGATCTCCCAGCTTTTGCAGGATCAGATTGACAAATTGGGCCGGGAGGAGCAATAAGGTTGTACATAGCCACTCGGTTTTGCGCCGGGTGGTTTTTGTTTAGAGCGGCTCCCCCTGGGGGGGAAGGCTTGGTTTGTTCACAAACCCTTCTTAATTTGTTGAATTTTCCTTCACGACTTTAACACAAATGGCGGGTATACTATAAGTGTTCTCAGGAAGGGAGCAGGGACCCGGGCCTGAGAACAGAACCCCAAGTTTTTCATCCATACTCCTCTTTTCTTTTGATACCGAAGCGGTGCAGGACTTTCCTGCACCGCTTCGGTGTTTTTTTTAGGACAGATTTCTGCATTTGACAACGTGTTTTCCTGCACCGTACTCTTGCCGAATCGTGCAGAACCCTGTATAATATAATCTGATATTGTATCGCCGCGGGGCAGACCCGGCGCACATATCCCGCAATTTCACTCCATCCGCAGGAGGCAAAATCCTATGAGAGTTGGTCTGGACATTGGTTCCACCACCATTAAATGTGTTGTGCTGAACGACGCCGGGCAGATCGTCTATTCGACCTACGAGCGCCATTTCAGTCATATTTTAGAGAAGGGCAGGGCGCTGCTTGAGAAGGTTGCCGCCGAATATCTGCCCGATGGCCGCGCCTACTTAGCCATCTCCGGCTCCGCCGGTATGGGCCTGGCCGACAGCTGCAAGGTCCCCTTCGTGCAGGAGGTCTTTGCCACCCGTGTGGCCGCCAACCGGCTGGCCCCCGGCACCGACTGCATCATCGAGCTGGGCGGCGAGGACGCCAAAATCCTTTTCCTGACAAACGGCACCGAGGTCCGCATGAACGGCAGCTGCGCCGGCGGCACGGGCGCGTTCATTGACCAGATGGCGACCCTGCTGAAGATGGGCGCCGACGAGATGGACAAGGCCGCGCAGGCCGCGACCCGCACCTACACCATCGCCAGCCGCTGCGGCGTGTTTGCCAAAAGCGACATCCAGCCGTTGATCAACCAGGGCGCACAGGCCGGTGACATTGCAGCGTCCATCTATCAGGCAGTGGTCAACCAGACCATCGCGGGCCTGGCCCAGGGTCGCCCCATCCAGGGCAACATCCTGTACCTGGGCGGGCCGCTGACCTTCTCCAAAACGCTGCGCCGGAGCTTTGACAAGACTCTGGGTGTCACCGGCACCCTGCCGGAGAACAGCCTGCTCTTCGTTGCGATGGGCGCGGCGTTCTATGCCGACGAGGAATCCGACCTGCGCGAGGTTGCCAAGCGTCTCGACGAATACAGCGCCACAGCGACCTACGTCAGCCTGCCGCCGCTGTTCGCAAACAAACAGGAGTACGAGGACTTCCACGCCCGCCACTTAAAGGCCACCGTGCCCTGCCTGCCCTTTGGCGCAGACTGCGGGCCGGTACATATCGGCATCGACTCCGGCTCCACCACCATCAAGCTCGTCGTCATCGACAACGACGCGAACATTCTGTTCGAGCGCTACCGTCCGAACCTCGGCAACCCGATCCCGCTCGTCAGGGATACGCTGCTCGGTCTCTACAGGGATCACCCGGGCCTGCAGATCGCCAGCGTGACCACCACCGGCTACGGCGAGGAGCTCGTCAAAAATGCGTTCCACTGTGACCGCGGTCTTGTCGAGACTGTCGCGCACTTTACCGCCGCCAAGCACTTTTTGCCCGACGTGGATTTCATCATCGACATCGGCGGTCAGGACATGAAGTGCTTCAAAATTGAGGACGGTGCGATCAGCAACATCTTCCTGAACGAAGCCTGCTCCTCCGGCTGCGGCAGCTTTTTGCAGACGTTCGCCCAGGCGCTGGGCTACGACGTCAAGGAGTTTGCCGCGCTGGGCCTGTTTGCCGACAAGCCCGTTGACCTTGGCAGCCGCTGCACCGTGTTCATGAACTCGTCTGTCAAGCAGGCGCAGAAGGACGGTGCCTCGATTGAAAATATCAGCGCCGGTCTGTCCATCTCCGTCGTCAAGAACGCGCTGTACAAGGTCATCCGCGCGTCCAGCCCCGAGGAGCTGGGCCGCAACATCGTGGTACAGGGCGGCACCTTCTACAATGAGGCTGTGCTCCGCGCCTTTGAGAAGGAGATGGGCGTCAACGTCATCCGTCCCGACATTGCGGGCCTGATGGGCGCTTACGGCGCGGCCCTGTACGGCAAGGCCAAGGCAGGCGCGCACGCCCGCAGCACCGTGCTGACCCAGCTGGAGCTGGAGCATTTCAGCCAGAAGGTCAACACCGTGCAGTGTCAGGGGTGCGGCAACCACTGCCAGCTGACCGTCAACGTTTTTGCCGATGGCAAGCGCTTTATCTCCGGCAACCGGTGCGACAAGCCCGTGACCGGCAAGGCCAACAACGAGGACCTGGACCTCTACGCCTACAAGCTCAAGCTGCTGGACGGCTACCGCAAGGCAGCAGCCCCTGCGAACAGCCGCGGCAAGATCGGCATCCCGCTCTGCCTGAATATGTACGAGCTTTTGCCGTTCTGGCACACGCTGTTCAGCCGCCTCGGCTTTGAGGTCGTCGTCAGCCCCTTCTCCAACCGCAAGCTGTACCAGAGCGGTCAGGCGACGATCCCCAGCGACACGGCCTGCTTCCCCGCCAAGCTGAGCCACGGCCATATCAGGTGGCTGTGCGAGCAGGGCGTCGATGCGGTGTTCTACCCCTGCATGAGCTACAACCTGGACGAACACCTGGGCGACAACCACTATAATTGCCCGGTGGTCGCCTACTACCCCGAGGTGCTGGAGGGCAACTGCCCCGAGCTGACCAGGACCCGGCTCATCTACGATTACTTCAACCTGGAGCGCCGCAAGGACTTTTACGGCAAGTTTGCCCAGGCGCTGGACAAGTACTTCCCCGGCCTGAACAAAAGGGATGTGCATGCCGCCATCGATGCCGCCTATGACGAGTACCACCGCCACATGCAGCAGCTGCGGGACAAGGGCGCGGAAATCATCGCCGCCGCCCGTAAAGAGGGCCGCCACATTATCGTGTTGGCGGGCCGCCCCTACCATGTGGACCCGGAGATCAACCACGGTATCAACCAGCTCATCATCCGCCAGGTTTTCCTTTTCGCCAAATGTGGTTGCACCGAAGGATATATTGACAACTCTTATATTCAAATCTTTCTGATGGGAGATTATCCAGCCAGCAGCATCTAAAACATTTTCTATCCTGCCATTACCAAGTCTGTCTAATACCTTGATTCCGGCAAGGCAGGCAGAAGGACAGATGCCTCTTATTCTGCCGTGGCTTGCATAACCGCTGCCAGCGATAATTCCACTTACATGGGTGCCATGTCCACAGTCGTCATAAGCATTTTTTCTGCCATTGACAAAGTCCTTGAAAGCTACTATACGGTTTTTGAAATCTATATGAGGATATATTCCTGAATCTATTACAGCAACAGTGATTAATTTATTCATAATAATTATTTTCAGAACATAATATATATATTTTAGTATATTCAGATTAGGTGGTTTAGTGCGGTTATATTACAGGGATTAGATGTGACTGATTATTCATTTACTTTCTTATAATTAATTGATATAATTTAAATATAAAAATTATGGAGGTACTTTAATGAAACAGTTAAATGAAAAAGTTGCTATTGTAACAGGAGCAGGCCAGGGAATAGGTAAAGGAATTGCTCTTTGTCTTGCAAAAAGAGGGGTTAAGGTTATTGCAACGGGACGTAGAGTAGAGCCAATTGAGCAGACAATTGCAGAAATTAAGGAATTAGGAGGAGAAGGCTTCGCCATGACATGTGATTCAGCAGACAGAGCAAGAGTTGAAGAGGTTGTTAAGGCTGCTGCAGAAAAGTATGGAACAGTTGATGTTGTAGTAAATAACGCACAGGCTATTGTTCCTTCTGCTCCAGTTGAAGAAACTTCTTATGATAATATGCTTAAGGCATGGCAGAGTGGTGTAATTGGTTCGCTTAACTATATGCAGGCTGCATTCCCTTATATGAAGGAACAGCATGAAGGAAGAATTATTAACTTCGCTTCTGCAACAGGTATGTTTGGTATTGCAGGACAGTTAGCTTATGGTTCTAACAAGGAAGCATTAAGAGGTATGACTAAGATTGCAGCTAAGGAATGGGGACAGTATGGTATATGTGTCAATATCGTTCTTCCAGGAGCTGAATCACCAGCAGCTAAGGCATGGGCTGAGAAGTTTCCAGAGGAATATGCGAAGCAGGTTAATCTTAATCCTATGAAGCGTTTTGGTGATCCAGAGACAGATATTGCTCCAGTCATTGCATTTTTAGCAGGTCCGGATTCATGCTATTTTTCAGGACAGAGTGTGATTGTTGATGGTGCTAATTCTATAATGCCATAATGGCTATATACATATTGAAATAATTTGCTTTTTGGCGGTTCATGGAATATAATATTTACATCAATAATAATCGTGTATGAGAGGTTTATGTTATGGATAATAAGAGAATTGTAGTTGCCTTAGGAAGAAATGCATTTGGAGAAACATTTCCAGAGCAGCAGCAGAATGTTAAGAAAGCAGCAGTGGCAATAGCTGATCTTGTAGAAGCTAAGTATCAGGTTGTTATTACACACAGTAATGGACCACAGGTTGGTATGATTCAGACAGCAATGACTGAGTTTGCAAGACTTGAGCCTGATGACAGAACAGTTGCTCCTATGTCTGTATGCGGAGCCATGAGTGAAGGTTATATTGGATATGATCTTCAGAATGCCATAAGAGAAGAGCTTATTAACAGAGGAATATATAAGACAGTTTCAACTATTATTACTCAGGTAAGAGTTGATCCTTTTGATATTGCTTTCAGTGAACCATCTAAGGTTATTGGTAGATATATGTCTAAAGAAGAAGCTGATGCTGAAGAAGAGAAGGGAAATTATGTAGTTGAAGAAGAGCCAGGTAAGTTCAGAAGAATAATTGCTTCACCTATGCCTATTGATATATATGAGATTGATGCTGTCAAGGCATTACTTGATGCAGATCAGGTTGTTATTGCAGCGGGCGGTGGTGGAATTCCTGTATTACAGCAAGGTTCACATCTTAAGGGTGCAAGTGCTATTATTGAAAAGGATTATACAGCTGCCAAGTTAGCAGAGCTTGTTGGAGCAGGAACATTACTTTTCCTTACAGCATATGACAAGCTTACTATAGGAAAGGGTACACCAGAGGAGAAGGTATTTGATACAGTTTCTGCAACAGATCTTCATCAGTATATTAAGGATGGTCACTTCCCGGCAGTTACAACTTTCCCTAAGGTTGACGCATCTATCAGATTCGTAACAGCAGATAAGGAAAGAAAGGCTGTTATTGCTAATCTTGAGAAGGCTAAGGAAGGTCTTGCTGGAAAGACAGGAACAACAATTACAGCGTAATATTTTACTCATAATATCAAATAAGGCACGGACATGAATGTCCGTGCCTTATTTGCAAATACAAATTTAAATATTAAGCAGCTTCTTTAACTCCGTTGCCAAAGAAATCTTCATACCATACAAGGAACATGTAAATTGTCCATATCTTACGTGAATTATCGGCCTTACCTTCTTTGTGGTCATCAAGATATTTAACAATCTCATCAGTGTTAAAATACTTTTCAGCAGCTTCACTTGTGAAAGCCTTTTTAATCATATTGTAGTACTTCTCATCCTTGAGCCAGATTCTGATAGGAACAGGGAATCCAAGTTTCTTCTTCTCAGCAACCATGTCTGGAAGATGTCTATGGGCAGCCTGTCTCATGGCATACTTGGTATTACTCTTGTTAACCTTGTACTTAGTTGGAATAGTACGGGCAACATTGAATACTTCCTTATCAAGGAAAGGAACTCTTACCTCAAGAGAATGAGCCATACTCATCTTGTCAGCCTTAAGTAAGATATCGCCTATCAGCCAGAAATTGATATCAATATATTGCATCTTAGTAACATCATCCTTATCAGCAACCTTATCATAGAAAGGCTTTGTAAGTTCCTTATGGTCATACTTGCCGGTAGGATTCTTTAATATCCTGGCACGCTCTTTTTCATTGAACATGAAAGCATTACCTATGAATCTTTCTTCAACTGTCTTGCTTGCTCTGTTCAAGAAGCTTTTTCCCTTGAATTTGAATGGGATAGCGTTGGCAATATTGGCAAGTCCTTTTCTTAAGCCCTTAGGGAGCTTCTGAAATTCTGCAAGGTCAAGTGGTTCTCTGTAAATGTTATATCCACCGAAGAACTCGTCAGCACCTTCACCTGACATGGCAACCTTTACATGCTTGGCTGCTGTCTGGCTTACAAAGTAAAGTGCAATGGCAGCAGGGTCAGCTAAAGGCTCGTCCATATGATACTGGATTTTAGGAATTGCAGCCCAGTATTCTTCACTTGAAACAAGCTTTGAATAATTGTCAATCTTAATCTTGTCAGATAAAGCTTTGGCATAGTCAATCTCGTTGTATTTTTCATAATCAAATCCAACAGTAAATGTTTTGTCACCGTTAAATGTAGCAGCAACATAGCTTGAATCAACACCGCTTGAGAGAAATGAACCAACCTCAACATCACTGATCTTATGGTGTTCAACTGAATCATGCATGACATCGTCGATTTCATCAACAAATTCATCTAAAGACTTGCTCTCATCAGCATCAAATGTTGGCTCCCAGTATCTTTCAATGTTAAGCTCGCCTTTGTGGAATGTAAAGCAGTGACCAGGCATCAACTTGAATATTCCTTTGAAAAATGTTTCATCAAGTACTGAGTACTGGAATGTGAGATAATTCTCAAGTGCAACAGGATTAACCTCTTTCTTATAAGCAGGATGCTCTAAGATACTTTTAATCTCTGAACCATATATCATGTTGCCGTCTGCAACTGTGTAGTAGAAAGGCTTGATTCCGAAGAAGTCTCTTGCTCCAAAAAGAGTTTCTTTTTCACTGTCCCAGATTACGAATGCAAACATTCCACGAAGCTTGTTAAGCATGTCCTTGCCATACTCCTCGTATGAGTGAATGAGAACTTCAGTATCTGAATTGTTAGCAAATACATGACCTTTCTCAATAAGGTCTTTTCTTAAATCCTGATAGTTATATATCTCACCGTTAAATGTTATTACTATCTTCTTATTTTCGTTAAACATAGGCTGGCTTCCGTTATCAAGGTCAATGATAGAAAGTCTTCTAAAACCCATGTATGCTTTATCATCAATGTATTTACCAGCACTGTCAGGGCCTCTGTGAATAATTTTGTTCATCATGCGTTCAAGAACAGCATCACCATCAGCCAAGTATCCAGTAAAACCTGCGAATCCACACATGTATCTGTACCTCCATAATTATGACTGCACAATCTGTGCATTGTTAAATGTAGTGTGTAAAAATTACTTATGAATTATAACAAAGTAATCAGGCTAATACAAGTCAGTTTCTGTTTACAAAATATTTGAAATAAATTATAATAATTAATCAGGTAAGAAAAAGAAAGAGAGGTTCTTTATATTATGGACAAAATTAAGATGACAACTCCACTTGTAGAGATGGACGGAGATGAGATGACAAGAGTATTGTGGAAGCTTATCAAGGACGAGCTGCTCACTCCTTTTATTGATCTTAACACAGAATATTATGATTTAGGTCTTGTACATAGAAATGAGACTAATGATCAGGTGACTATAGATTCAGCAGAAGCTACTAAGAAGTATGGTGTTGCAGTAAAGTGTGCAACAATTACGCCTAATGCAGCAAGAATGACAGAATATAACCTTAAAGAGATGTATAAGAGCCCTAATGGAACAATAAGAGCCATGCTTGATGGTACAGTATTCAGAGCTCCTATTATCGTTAAGGGTATTGAGCCATACGTTAAGACATGGAAGAAGCCTATCACAATTGCAAGACATGCGTATGGTGATGTGTATAAGGCATCTGAGATGAAGGTTTCTGAGGCTGGTAAGGCAGAGCTTGTATTTACTAATGAGGCTGGTGAAGAGACAAGAGAGCTTATTCATAACTTTAAGGGCGCAGGAGTTCTTCAGGGAATGCATAATCTCAACGATTCTATCGAGAGCTTTGCAAGAAGCTGCTTTAATTTTGCGCTTGAGACAAAGCAGGATCTCTGGTTTGCAACTAAGGATACAATCTCTAAAAAGTATGACCATACATTTAAGGACATATTTCAGGAGATATTCGATGCTGAGTATAAGGATAAGTTTGAAGAAGCTGGCATAACATACTTCTATACTCTTATAGATGATGCAGTAGCAAGAGTTATCCGTTCAGAGGGTGGATATATCTGGGCTTGCAAGAACTATGATGGAGATGTTATGAGTGATATGGTAGCCACAGCATTTGGTTCACTTTCAATGATGACTTCTGTTCTTGTATCACCTAATGGATACTATGAGTATGAAGCTGCACACGGAACAGTACAGAGACATTATTATAAGCATCTTAAGGGTGAAGAAACATCTACTAACCCTATTGCTACTATATTCGCATGGACAGGCGCTTTAAGAAAAAGAGGAGAGCTGGATAATATTCCTGAGCTTGGAAAATTTGCTGATACTCTTGAGCGTGCATGCATTAAGACTATTGAAGATGGAAAGATGACAAAGGATCTTGCACTTATTACAACAATGGAGAATCCTGTAACACTTAATACACAGGATTTCATCAGTGCAATAAGAAAGACTCTTGAGGAGCTCCTTTAATTAAGGGGAGAATTTTCCATTTAATGATGGAGGGTACATTATGTCACATATAATGGGTATAACATTTAGAAGTATGAATATAAGCCAGCTTGTTATATGGTTTTTTATATACAGCTTTCTTGGATGGTGTATGGAATGTGTGGTTATCAGAAAGCAGCTTGGTTACTGGGAAAACAGGGGCTTTGCCAAGCTGCCGTTCTGTGTAATATATGGTTTCGGGACACTGATTGCTTTTAATATTTTTAAGCCAATAGAGCATAATTATATTGCACTATATATTTTTGGATGTATATGTGCTACAGCATTTGAGTACCTTACAGCACAGGTTATGTTAAAACTGTTTGGTGAAGTGTGGTGGAATTATGATCATCTTAAGTTTAATTACAAAGGCATCATATGCTTACAGTCAACACTTGCCTGGGGGTTTGTTGCCGTATTTATATTCGGATTTTTGAATAAGTTTGTGGAGCGTTTTGTATTCTCAATCGATTGCAGGATTGCCAGTGTTATGGCAATGATTCTTGTCTTTTCATATACTGCGGATTTTATGCAGAGTTTTTCGGAAAGTCTTAATATGCAGAATATGGATATCAGAGCGGAGATGAGAAAGTTTATTAAGATGTTTCACAGATAATCAGCATCTTATTGACAATTGATTCGGGGATAATTATATGATTTTTAAAAAGTTACGAAACAATTTTAGTCTTTTAATTGACAGCAGCAGGCATGTATGGACATTTGAACTGGCATACAAGCTTGTTGCTTTTGCTGTTATATTCCCTATTGTTTTATTTGCAATTAATTTTCTTATGAAGATAGCAGGAGTGAACTATCTTACTAATGAATATATTCAGAGAGCAATGACTCACCCTGTAGTCATATTTGCAATTTTTCTTGCTATGGGTATATTTGTATTCTATTGCACTTATGAGATGACATATCTTTCAGTCTGTTTCGAGACAAAGAGAACATCATGTAATGCATCTGTTGTTGATATATTTTATAATTCTTATAAGGTTTTTAAAAATGTTTTTAAGCCAAGGCATGTAGGTCTGAGTATATTTTACTTCATATCAATTCTGGCTTCCAATGTAACTGTATGGTTTAATGTCTTATACAGTGAGACTAATACTAACTTAATTAAAATGTATATCATTAGGAATCACTGGTATATTAAGGCTGAAGTTATATTTATGTTTGTCATTATATACGCAATTGTAATTCCTGGAATATATGCAATGAATATATGCATGATGGAAGGACTGGGATTTAGGGAAGCATATAAGAAAAGTGCCCGTATGGTTAAGAAGCATCCAATGGGAACAATATCAGCACTTGTTGTGTATAATCTGGTTATGCTTGCAATTATTGGAATAACTTATGTGCTTATATCAGTATTTCTTGTTGCAGGTGTTAAGATTCTTAATATGGCATATCTTGGAAATGCTATATTTCTGTCTGCATTAAGGACAGAAAGACTAATTATAAAATGTATTCTTGTATGTGTAGCAATACCACTGTCTTTTTCGGCTATTTCACATATGTATTACAAATATACTGATGTAGACGATATTACATTTGAGTTCACAGATATACAGGAAGGTCCTGCAAAAAGAAGAAAGATAATATATAGTATTGTTTTAACTGCTGCTGTTGTTGCAGATGCATTTTATCTAATAATGACATTTAACAATAATCCATTTGAAAATGTAGCTATCTTTCATGAGACTAAGGTTATGGCTCACAGGGGGGCTTCAACAGAGACACCTGAGAATACGATGGCCGCATTCCAGAAAGCTATAGATGATATGGCAGATTATATTGAACTTGATGTACAGCTTACAAGTGATGGAGAAGTCATAGTGATGCATGATTCTAATGCATATCGTACAACAGGTGTGGATGAAAATATTGTAAATATGACATATAAAGAGGTTAGAAGGCTGGATGCAGGTTCATGGTATTCAGATGAATATAAAGGTGAGAAAGTACCAGGACTTAGAGAAGTACTAGAACTTGCACAGGGAAAGATAAAGCTTAATATAGAATTAAAGCCTGCTGATAATGGAGAAGAACTTGCAAGGAAAACGGTCGCTCTTATTGAAAAATATAATATGGAGAATGATTGCGTAATAACATCATTTAGCAGTTCAGCTTTATTGTCAGCAAAATCATGTGATGAAAATATTAGAGTAGGATATATATTATCAGCGGCGTATGGCGATTATTATGATATGAAGAATATAGATTTCTTCAGTGTTAATGCAGCGTATTTATCAAAGAGAACTATTGATGCAATTCATAATTCAGGTAAGCAGGTCTATGCGTGGACAGTTAATAATAAAGATTCTATCAAGAACCTGACTAACAAAGGCGTTGACGGCGTTATCACAGATAATCCGGTTCTTGCAAGGGAAACAATATATTCAAGAGATACATCAGAAACTATTGTTAACATGATAAGGTATGTGTTTAATCAGTAGAATGGGGGCATATGTATGGAAAGAGGAATAGGAACTTCAAGAGGAATTGGAATAGGACATGTTCTTATTGTTTATAATGCCAGTGCTGTTGTAAACAGGGGAACGCATTATAACGCAGAAGAAGAGAAGAAAAGATTCTTTGAGGCAAGAAAAACATTTATAGAGCAGACGGAAGAATTATTATCTGAACTGGAGAAAAAACTTGGTGAGTCTGACAAGGATGCACTGGTGCTTAAGAATCAGATATATCTTGCAAGAGATATAACAACAGAGAATGAAGTCGTTGCTGCAATTGATAATAGTCACATATGTGCAGAAGCAGCTTTTGATGATGTGTGTAATAAGCTGATTCAATTGTTTTCTTCAATGGATAATCCTGATATGCAGCAACGTGTTACTGATATTCAGGATATGAGAGAAAGAATGATACAGATATTGCAGGGAACGAAAGCGTTTGACCTTACTAATCTTCCAGATAATACTGTTATTGTTGCAGATGAGATTAAGCCATCTATGACAGCTTCCATGGACATAGCACATGTTGCAGGTATTGTTGCAGAAAAAGGCGGCGATACGGCACATGCTTCAATTCTTGCAAGAGCACTTGAGATTCCGGCAGTACTTAGTGTGAAGGGAATACTTCAGAAAGTAAAAAATGGAGATTCTATAATAATAGACGGAGCTTATGGAGAAGTTTTTATTAATCCAACACCATTTCTTGCGTGCTTTTAATTACTTCCAGTTGGTGCGTTGGTTTGGCGAAGTGCCATTGTTGACGGAGGAAAATCAGGATAATGCGGCAAAAGAGCCTCAGGCGAGTGTTGCCCGGATTTACGAGCAGATAGTTTCTGATTTGAAGAATGCAGAGTTGACATTGCCTCTTTCACAGGATGATCCGAGCCGTCCCAGCCGTTGGGCGGCAAAAGCGTTGCTTGCAAAAGTCTATTTGACAATGGCGGGATTTCCGTTGAATGAGACTTCCTGTTATGCGCTGGCACGTGATAAGGCAAATGAAGTAATTAGTGAAAAGGTCTATACCTTAGAAAAAGTATATTCCCAATTGTGGTTATGGAGCAACCGTAAAATAAACTCCGAATTTATCTTTGCGCTTTATGCCAGTTCGGACAAGAGATTTCTGCTGCGGGAATTCGTAGCGGAATCCTAAACCATCGTTGAACAACCGGAAACGGATAAGGATAGAACGGTCGTTCATGGGCTGATACAGCGTGGCTGCCAGTTCGTTACGCGGGCCTTTGCTGCGGCGCGCCGTGCGCTGGCGCTCA
>OGXH01002110.1_pt1 | contig 14100 bp, 8 predicted proteins | sample 1576241 | NCBI WGS metagenome assembly OGXH01 (sample SAMEA3541529, study PRJEB24748) | human gut metagenome | biome: human gut; feature: human-associated habitat; material: faeces | place: China | collected 2012
TCATGGCTTTATCACTTGGATCAAGAAAGACCATATCACAGCCACTGTTTGATGAAAGTGCATAGACAGGTTCTGCTGCAGCTTTCCACCAAGAAATGGTTTTGACAATCTTTTTGTCTGTCTGATTCATCGTTTCTTTCAGCCAAAATGCTGGTTTTCTGCCTTTCATAGAAGCTTCCAGATAACCAAAACTCATGGTTCCATCTCCACCGCCATCAGCTGTCTCATAACGGTCTCCGTGATATGTAAATGTTGTAATATCTAAAAATGAATCCATTTGATCATGATTCCATTGATAATATCCGATTTCTTTTTCATTCTTTGGTCCTTTTGTGATCTTGACCATATGATTCCAACCAATCAAAACTGCTGCTATGAATGTACAGATTGTTATGATACATCCAATGATCATGACTGTTTTTTTATTTTGTTTCATTCCACTCTCCTTATGATCTTATGTAAAATCTAGCTATATGCAATTGCTGTAAGAACAAAGAATACCAACATTAGCACACTGTGAAAATATAATTTTCTTCGGTCTTCTTCTTGTGCGATCAGTCCATATGTCATAATAAACCTTAGGATAATATTGATCATCTGCAATGCATTAAATGCCTTCGTTGTTACTGTAATAGATCCTGAACCATGATCCAGTGCAAGGATAAGTCCAAAGATCAGCGTCATCAAATACATGACAATGCATTGCACATAAAAGTAAAACTTATCTTCCCAAGCAAGTTTTAAGAATACATTTCTCTCGTCATCTGCAAAAATTGCAATAAACATAAGGTTACATAAACTTACAGATCCTATCTCTGGCTGTATAAAGATGATCATAACTGCCTGAATGATCATTAGGAGTAATGTGAACCATTGTTTTTTGATTGCTTGCATATTTTCCCTCCTCTCCCTCTTTTTCATATCTTTATTCAAAAGATATTTTTAGTATATCTGGTACGTAATTAATTGTCTATCTTTTTGTATTTACATTTATATTTATAATTGTTAATATATTCCATGTAAATATTTTACAGTATGTTGAGATTTCTTCTTTCGTCTGTTTCCCAATCAAATATTTATCATATCATGAGTTTATGTATCAATTAATTTATTTTCTTATCTAACAGTGCTTGCCACTCTCTGTATTTTTTTATACAATGAAAGGAGAAACTTATGAGTAAAAATAAAAAATCGCTGCAAGATGATATGCTACCCTCATATAGGACAATGAAATATAAAAGTCCTATATGGGGGGATTTTCATGTCTAGGAAAAGTAAAATAGATCCTGTAGAAAAAGTAAAAATAGTTGAACGCTACCTTGCAGGGGAAATTGGTATATGCCAAGCTGGAAGAGAATTAGGAGTTAATCATCAGACTATTCGAAATTGGCTTTCAATTTATCAGTATGAGGGACCTACCGGCTTACTCTATCAATCCAAAAACAGATCTTATTCAAAAGATTTAAAAATGTCTGCTGTAAACGATTATCTTAATAAAGAAGGTTCCCTTCAAGATATCTGTATAAAATATAAAATTCGTTCTCGCAAACAGCTCATTGATTGGATTAAGGTGTATAATTCTGGTGGAATATTAAAAACATCCACTGGAGGTGCTTACATGAAAAAAGCAAAGAACACTACACTTGATGAGAGATTAAAAATAGTAACAGATTGTCTTGCAAATGATAAGAATTATGGTGCAATGGCACTTAAATATGATTGTTCCTATCAACAAGTTCGTAATTGGGTAATACGATACGAAAAGATGGGTCAAGCGGGTCTGGAAGACAGACGTGGACGTCGTATAGCTTCTCTTCCAAGCAGAACACCTGAAGAAGAGCTACGTGACAAGATAGCTGAACTGGAAAGAAGAAATCTAGACTTACAAATGGAGAATGATCTGTTAAAAAAAGTCAGAGAACTGGAAAGGAGGGGTCGCTATCTTTAATCCATCGGTTAGCCGAATATGAAGCCATCCAAAAACTATCGTCTACTAAGCATTATCCCATAGATAGACTTTGTAAATATCTTAATGTTACACGTTCTGCGTATTACCGCTGGGTAAAATATCCGAAAAGTAATAATGAACTTCGAAACGAAAGACTATCCACTGAAATCCAAAGGATTCATAACCAGCATCCAGATATGGGATACCGAAGGATTCGTGATGAATTAGATGGACATAAAGGAATTCATGTGAATGATAAACGAGTACTTCGTATTTGTAGGAAATACGATATAAAATCAAATATTAAATGGAAACCTAAGAGTTGTACCAGAGGAGACAGAAATCCTGATCACATAGCAAAAAACTATTTACACCGTGAATTTCACGCTGAAAAACCGAATGAAAAGTGGCTTACAGATGTTTCTGAATTTAAATATTACAACGGAATAGAAGTTCACAAAGTTTATCTGAGTGCTATTTTAGATTTATACGATAGAAGGATTGTTGCCTTTAAAATCAGAGATCATAATGATAATCCATTAGTCATGGATACGTTTGATGAGGCTGTTCGTTTGGAGCCGGATGCACATCCATTAGTTCATTCTGATCGAGGCTTTCAATATACAAGCGCACAGTTTTATACTAGATTAAAAAAACATCATATGAAGCAGAGTATGTCTAGAGTTGCCCACTGTATTGACAATGGACCAATGGAAGGGTTTTGGGGAATTCTAAAACGAGAAATGTATTATAAACAGCGTTTTAATGACAGAAGCTCTTTGATTACTGCGATAGCTAATTACATAGATTACTACAACAACCAACGACTTCAAAGGAAACTGCATGTAATGACACCAATGAAATATCATGAGCAATATACAAAAGCAGCATAAAATATCGCCAGCCATAGCATGGCTGACGATACAAAAATTTATTATTTTTTATTGTCCTCTTGACGGGGATCATACCATTATTATAGTGGTTTATTTTTTTATTCCAATGCAACAAACATGTAAAATGTCTGATGTATTTTTGCAAGTTTTGTTCCATAGCAGTGTTTATCTTATTTTCCGTCTTCTTCTGAAAAACAGAATCATGATAATACTTATGGCAAATAGTAACCATACATGCCTGCTTGTTCTCAGACGAACCCCTGTTTCCGGTATTAATTGTGTGTTTTCGTTTGTGATTTTTAACTCAATCACGTCTCCTCGTGCAGCCTCAATCCGCTGTTTCATGACAGCTGTATTTCCATTCGATGTTGCCTGCACTGGATTTGAATACTTATCATTCTCTTCTTTTTTAGAAATCGAAACAGCGTATTTTGATGTATCAACAGTTTCTGTTATTATGATATCCGAAGATATATCTACATTTTTTAATGTAACTTTATCTCCATGTTTCAAAGAAGTTCTAATTGTCTTGCTACGCAGCTTTTGACCATCTTCCCAATAGAGAATTTCCATATCAAATGGCTTCTTGCGGTTTCCAAGTGGACCAGTGACTTCCTTTGTAATCTCAACCGTCACCCCGCCTTTTTGCGGATGATTGACGATATGTCTGTCCGAAACAGCTCTCCAGGTATTTGTCATCGGTGATTTCTCATATAGGAATAAAATATCGGATTCTACATCGACCATATATAAATTAAAGTTATCCTGATACTGTGTTTTGGTTTTATCTGCTTTGTCCTTTTTGTTTGGAGTAACAGATTCTACCATCCAGTATCGTCCGTTCTCAAAGTCCTCCGGTAATTGAAGCATTCCATTTTCATCTGTTTCTAAGGAACGATACGTCGTACACGTTTTTCCATCCTTTTTCAGAACGATATCGTCCTTGCTCTGTGTATTGTCATAATCTACTGTATATCCTGTATCATCCGCATATTCTTTCGTAACATCATCATACGGTACTTTGTAGAACAGAAAACCTGCACCAGCAAGTCGGTTTCTTGGAAGATCATCCGTCTTTAAGAAACTTCGTTCAGCAAGATTGAAATGCAGATTCTGCACTTCCAGTTCCATCTTGGAAACATCCTTGAACTCATTCTCATCCTTCGGGAATATTTGTTGTCCATTTGAATCGAAATACTGAATCTCTGGATAAATAACTTCATAATATAGGAAACCATCCCCGTATTCCGAAGAATAATGTGTCTTTCCTATCTCAATTTCTTCCACCTTATATTCCACCGGATTTCTGTCCTGGAATAGTGGAACATTGTCGACTGTGTGTTCCCATCCGTTCTCTTCATTCAGCAGGAATTCCTGTCCTGTAGAAATTCCATTCTGATACAATCTGATTTTCACCTGTTTTTCCATCAGTGCATCATTTGGATTTCCCCATGTCTTTTTGATATGCAGAGTGCCTGTTTTAGCAAAATTTCGGATATTAAGGCTGGTATCTCCTCGCTGAAGCAGAACAGATTTTCCGTCTATCTTACCATCAACTGGTGCCTTAACAGCCTCCTGATTTTCGTTAGCCTCCCTATCCACCAGTTTTGCATCAGTGATTTTGAATGCTCCATTGGCAATCTCAACTGTGATCTGTATATCTCCTGTGTCTACATATCCCGTCGGTAAGTTTGTCTCTCGCAACAAATACGTCTCAGTTGCTGTTCTGTTCTGTTTGTTTTCATCTTGTAACGGAATATGAAGTTGTGCGATTCCGTATTTATCAGTTGTTACCGTTTCCTCCTCAACACCGTTCTTACTGACAGCAAAATTGATCTTCTCCATTCCCTGTCCGGTAGACTCATCAAATTTGTTCAGTGTGAGTATTCCCTCTTTCTGATAACGGTTCTCCAATTCAATCGTAAGAGTCTCACCACCGCGTCCAATTCCACGTCCTGTGAATTGAATTCCACTTTCTGGATATGCTTCCCATGAATTTACATTATCTCCTTGTTCATGAGAATTGCGAACATTGTACCAACCCGAAAATTTTACATTCGAATCTTTTGGCTTATAGTTGTACTCTTTTAATGTGTATTTCCAGAATGAGTCCGCCTTAACGATCCACGTACAGCTTGTATGTGTATCATCTGTCCATGTACCTACAACTTCTATTGGAGCATCCTCCGCTTGCGGAGCTTCTGCATCCGGTTTCTGGCTATCTTCTGAAGGAAGCACAAGTTTCATATGCTCATGAAATGCAGGTGGCTGAGGTTTTCCATCTAAAAGCTTTTCATCCATATCTACCTGGATATAATAATCTTTCTTGACTTCCTCTATTGCTTCCGGCATTCCGACAAAATCTTTCTTTACTGTCAGGTAACCATTTTTTGCTACAATACGTCCGTCAATATGCCACCCATCGGACATTTCACTTTTGAAAGAATACCAATAAATGGTGAAGAATTCGGTATCTAATTTCGATGGCGGAATCTCCCTGTCTCCGATACGAATCATACGTCCGCTTTCACGAATTGTCTGGAATACCTCTTCATCGGAAGGAATTCTATCTATCTTGTAGATATAGTCTCCATTTCCAATATATCCCTCATCTGGTTTAGTTCCCTGCAAAAGTTCTTGCACTCTCTTATTTCCATCCGCATACTGTTCCCACGTAGATGGATTCTTATTTCCAAGAACTGGAACATCATGCAATATACTTGCCTTCACATTACAGTTTGCCACGGCAACCGCACTTGTATAATCGTCTACATTCGTGGTTGGTAATGCTACCGAACCATCTTCCGGCATCGCTGACTTACAGATATAAAACTGTACCTGTTTTCGATTTTGGTTACTCACCTTACGCCACGCTGCATAGAGGGTGATTGGCTGTCTTGCATTATTATTTATAAGATCAGAAATAGAATCCCCTGCACCGCATTCCTGCCACTTTCCGTCTTTGTTTCTGTAATCCCAATGATCGAATTCATACTGTTCCAACTCTTTGCTGTCATTATCTTCATGATCATAAACCAGAGGATATGGTGACTTAACGTTATGTTTTCCAGCTTCTATTTCATTCTCATAATCATCTGTATGTCTTGTCTTATTCTCAACCTGAGGGGTCAACTTAGCTTCCTTAGGAAGTTTCTTCATATAACGAGTTGTATTATAGATAACCCTGACTGCCCCAGACTCCAGCGGTTTGTCTGCGATCACCTCATAAGATGAGTTAACATTCGGAATTTCAAATTTTACCTTATCATCTCCGGACGGTTCCGGAAGAACCTCATTTTCGTCCCTGTCATTAGATGTACAACTCCAGACAATCTCCTTGCCATAATACTCACCTTCTAAACTTGCCCTCTTTGGTACTTCCACAGTATATGCTTCCCCATGGCCTACATACTGTCTCTTAATCGCCTCTCTTTTGGTCAGGTTCAGTGGATCCAACACTTCAATCAGATGAAAACTTCCCTCTACACTGAAATGTCTTCCTGCCAGCCCAACCTGAGAAGAAAGTCCTGTCAAACGATCAAAATAATTTTCGATTCTGTCTGGATTCAGTGGGTTTGGCTGTGAGAAATAATAGACAGATACATCTTTCCCGTTTTTCAGGACAGGAATATACCATGTACCATCGTTGTCCTTATAAGGGTGCTGTACAAACACACGGCTGTCTGTCGCATAACCAAACAGAATCTTCTCTTTCTGATCTGCGCCGGGCTCCAGCTTGCTCGGAGTGAAACCAAACTCACTGTAAATTTTAGAAATCGTATCATCTGGTTTAGCTCGCAAATAATAACGACTGGCTCGGCCACTGTTTGCTTTGATTATGTAATGCTGCTCAGCATTAATATTTTTTATCAGCTTATAATGTCCATCGATAAATACATAAAAACTAATATTTGCTTCTTTTGTTGCTGCCGGTTTTTCTGTATTATCAGGAACAATCACATATGGACGTACTGCATCATCTGGCTGAATAGTAAAGCTCATGGTATGCTCTGATTTATTTTTACTCCATGTAACTGCTGAAAGAGTACCATCTTCCTTTCTGCATTCCCAGTTTATATCCTGCGTTTGTTCTTCTACACGCGGCTTTGTACTAACTGTTCTTGTAAGTGTTGACTTTCTTGCAACAAAATCAATTGCCGGAAGATCACGCAAAGCTGTTTGGCTGTAAACCTGTCCATCGTCATCCTGTACTGTCACACTGTAAAAACCGTTATATCTATTATCGTCGTGTTCGAATAAGGTCTTTGCACTCATGGTATCAATTTTTTCTCCATTTGGCAGGTAATACACATCCATCGGCTCTCCGGACTTTCCTATATAAATACATTCATGACCTTCTATCGTGTATTTCCCTGCATTATGGATTGTATCGTAATCTCTCTTGGAATAATAAAAACGCTCTTTTGCTTCATTTTGAATAGAACCATCGTAATGAAATTTTTCAAAATGCTTTTTTAACTCATCATTAGAAATATAATAATAAACTGTTCCCGGCTTTGTTGTAGTATCTTTTATAACAGGAATTTCTTCGTTTAGAACATTATATCTCTCATTATTTACAAAAGTATAGAATTTAATGTTCAAGGTTGCTGGTGCAAAAGTGTTGCATGCAACCGTATATGGTTGCTCTATCTTTCCAATAGAAAAGGTTAGTTTATCGCCCTGTTTCACCGGAGAAATTGTTTTATTTTCATCCTCACTGGCACAAAGCCAGTCGCTTTCCTTCGTATCTCCAGGATCAACGGAAATTGTGACCGCAGAATCTTTCTTATAGTAACTCACAGTTCGATTTCCATCCGGATTGATCACTGTAACCGAATAGAAACTGTTCTTATTCTGCTTAATCTGGTCTGAATTATTATCCGGAATTTTTTCGCCATCAGATGCTCCTTTTGGCATATAATAAACGTCTGTTGGTACAGTTGCTTCCTGCTTGTCCAGGTTATAAGATACATATTGCTGTCCTTTATAAGTTACCACTGTCGCCTGTGCTAATGTCTTCTCACCACGGACTGTATATGGAAAATAATTTCCGGACTGTGTTTCCTCTGCATTCAAGCCGAACTCTCTATAAATCTCAGCAAGATCACTGACAGATAAATAGCATCTGCCCTGACGGTTCCATTTATACACCTTTTTCAGAGAATCAGCCGGCAGCTTTCGAACCTCATTGTCTGCATATATATAAAACTGAATGTCAAAGGCTGTCTGATCCGCTCTCTGGATCACATAAGACTGTGTGATCTTTCCGATTGTGAACCTCGTCTGGTTCCCTGATTCCCGTATACCATCTATCACCTTATCATCTGTTCCCATACAGGTCCATTCGATCTGGTCTGTCTGGTCCGACAATTGGGGATTAAAATCAGCCACAGCTTCTTCCACTACAGTTCCTGTTAATGCATAACGAATCCGATCCTGCCCTTCTCCCTTTACCTCTACGGAATAAAACGAGTTGTCCTTTTTTACAGAATCTTTTAAATTTAATGCAAAGCCTTTTCCATTTGGAAGGTAGTAAACATCTATCGCTTCCCCTTGTTTATTCTGTCCATAATTGTAAGAAACATATGTCTTTCCGGATTCTGTGTCTGTATAAACTTTTCCGTATTCTATCCCGCTTTTTCCCCGGTATGCAGATACAAACTTTTTTATCGCATCCGGATTCTGACTCTCGCTGTTTTTCACAAATCCAAATTCTTCATATATCCGGAGCAGGTCCTCAATGGAAACACCATGATAGGTAGTTCTTCCGTCTTTCCATGTTGCAATGCCGGTAATGTCATTATGCTGAAGCTTTACCTTGTTTCCATCAATAATGACATAGAAATCAATATCAAATCCTTCGGAAATCTCCTGAAGTTTCGGTGATTCCTCTTGTGCAATCTGCTCCTCGAAGGCTTTTTCTTCTTCTGAAAGCTCTCCCTGGGATGGAGTAATTTCTTCCTCCGGAATCTCTTCTAATGGCGGGGTGATTTCCTCTCCAGGAGTCTCTTCTGATGGCGAAGTATTTTCTTCTTTCGACGTCTCTTCCGACAATGATGTACTTTCCTCCGGAATAAAATCTTCTGTGCGCATTTCACCCTCTTGAGTACTATTTATATTTGGAATATTCTCTTCTTCCACTGAAACTGCCAAAACTGTCGTTCCTGCGCTATTCATGCACAAAACCAATAAAAGTGTCCAGGCTATCCATCTTAGCCATCTCTTTTTCCTCTTCACACAAATTCCTCCTAAAAACATATTTTCCTTTTCTCAACTATCTGCCTTTTTTATCCATTCCTTCTGCATTGCCGCTGCTATAAAGCACTGCAATAGTTTTTTTGAAAATACACCACATTCACCGTTGGCAATCATTCTTATGGCTTCTTCATGCTTTAATTTTCTTTTATAGGGGCGTACACTGACCAATGCATCATAAGCATCCACAAGGCCTACTACCTGAGCACAAAGTGGTATTTCATCACCTTTTAGTCCATCCGGGTAACCAGAACCATCATATCTTTCATGGTGATATCTGCATATTTCATAGCTATACTTATTAAGTTTTTCTGTCGTAGCTCCTCGTGGAAACCGCAATGTCATCTCTGCCCCTGTAAGAGGATGCTGCTTTACAATTCCCATCTCATCAGCTGTTAATTTACCGTTTTTGTTCAATATCTCTATCGGCACACGGATTTTTCCAATATCATGAATTGGAGACAGATGAGAGACATTTTCTATTTCTTCCTCTGTAATCCCATACTCCGGATAGTTTTTCTGTAGTTGAAGATACACTTGTTTTGTATAAAAACAGATATCATCCTGATGTTCTGTTTCTATAAGATTATTGTGATTCAACACTGCAGCCAGAAGCGAAACCATTTTCCAATACTGTTTTGTCTCATCCTGTGCTTTTTGTCTTAATTCCCGTTCCATATTTACAATTGTGTTAGGAATAACTTTTGCATTATGGAATGTAATAACAGCAGTTTTCTCATTTTCATCCACAAATCTTTTTACTTCCATCCAAACATAAGTCTCTGAGTTTTTCTCGCTTCTTCTTTGATAAACGATATCTTCTTCTGAACAGCCCTTTTTCAAATGCTCTGTCAACGAATCGCTTTTCAAAAATTCCTGAAGTTTTTCACAATCTTTTTCACATACATATTTTTCACAATATACTTTCAGAAAATCATCATATGTTCCTGCATTTTTTACATCATCATAAATCCCCCTGTTATGAGAATAGATACATTCATAACTGTTTTCCGCTAAATTAACTTTCAGAATGATATAAAATCGCCCAAAATATTCATCTTTCCCAGGTCTGATAATATCAGAGATTTTCACATTTTCTAATCGGTTATTGTAAGTGTTCTGTAAGTCCAATAAGACTTGATGTACTTTACAGCAATCCGTATAGTTTCTGGAGCAAAATCCATCCTTTTCAAGACAGCGACTGATTGCCATTGTTGATTCCATACATGATATGACATCAAATAAAGAAATTTTTTCTGGATTTTTGGCAAGGGCATATCCTCCACTGATACCTTCAGAAGCTGAAATAATCTTCTCTTTTTTTAACTGCTTTGTGATTTTTGGAATATAGCTCTCCGGAATCTTTAATTCAGAAGCTAATTTTGCCGTTGTAACCCTGCGCTTTTTTATTGCCAAATAACAGACAATCCTGATTGCATAATCCGTTGTATTAGTAAGCTGCATAAGTGCTCACCTCTCTCTTTTTTCTTTGTCCCGTACATAAACTCATTGATTGAAACAGGCAGATTCAAATATGTTTTCCAATTCTTATGCCTCATTTTTCGCATCTTCCTTCCTGTTCTTCTGCTTCTCCATGAGTAATCCGCAAAGGCAGATAACTGAGCCAAAGAATAAGAACAAATAGCCTGCAACCGGACTATCATCACCTGTCTTTACCGGCGAACCATTATGAATAATATCCTTTGATCTTGGGGAAGATGGAACCGGGTTTTGATTTTTACCAGTTTGACCGGTATACGAGTTTTTGAATGAAACCTTCGATACTTTATCTCCATTTTCATTTTTGACCACTGTTACCGCCATCAGTTCATTATTGGAATCAAAGAATCCTTCAATCGTTACATCATAGGTTTTTGAATCATATGTATAATTTTCTTTATTCTCTGTTGCCTGGTACAGCTTGTAATGATATTCTCCTGCCTGTCCGACATTCATAATCAGCTCTGTAGAAGAATTACCACTCATATTCCAGGTAAATGTTCTTCTATTGCTTCCCTCCGGCATTGGATTTTGTATCTGATCTGCTATTAAAACATAAGAGCCTGTTTTGTCAGCATCTGCAGAATTGTTTACTTCAAATATCTGTTCCACTGGTATTTTCACTGTTGTGTTTTTGCCAGCTGCCAGTACTGGTTTTTGAACACCCAGAAAGAATATCATGGACAGGAATATAACCATGGCTATTTTTGTTAAACGTGCTGTTCTCATGCTTCTCCCTCTCCTTCTTTCTTCTTGTTTCTTTTCTTTTCTATCTGTCTTGCTATCAGAATCAGTACAAGGACAATCAGGATAAACCATACAATAACTGGCACTTTTCCTACTGCATTTTTCAGTTCATCAATTCCTGTACCTACGTTTTTGGCTTTTTCTTTTTCCGGATATATCTGATCTGTTAAGCGTCCCACCAAGATATTTCTTCCATTTGTCATATCCGATGTACAGGTGGTCAGTAAAACCAGATGATCATCTTCCGTTATATTCATATCTCTTTTATATAAAACATTGTTCTCGATTTCCTGCAGATACTCCTGTTTCGCTTCTGGTGTGTCCAGACACACATTGAAAATCGTTTCATTATAGGCATCTACCTGCATCAATGCATAGAATTCGATTCCATGATCTTTTCCGTCAAAGAACAGATTTCCATATGGATGTTCGTTGAAATACTGTTCTTTTGTAAATTCACCGATATCTCCAAACATCATGTGTTTTTCCATATGGTGGCCATATATAATATTATCAAAATCCGAAAAATCCGGCTTATTTGCACAATGTAAAAAGATTGCTCCGCTTAAGGAATAGTTTCCTTCCGCATCTGTATTCATATAAGTATCATCATTGTCCGTCTGCACCAATGGATAATTGATATTTGTGTCATTCACTCGTATCCATCCAATCACATCCGGATTGATTTTCTGTAATTCTTCAAAAGATTTCGTACTCTTTTCAGTAGGAATATATGCTTCATAATTTTTTGCATCTGCAGTCTGATATACCTGATGGGAATCCCACAGCATATAACCGGAGAGAAACATAGCTGCAAGAATCAGTGATAATGCTATAAAATTTACAATATGGTCTAATCCTCTGATAATTCCTTTCAGCACTTTCTTCATCCGAAGCATATGTACAAGTTCCTTTCACCATTTCTGTTTCTTTTATATTTATCAAAACTGATTCATCTGACCAATTTGCTCGCAAAATTAGCAAAAAGGAATGCGGCGGAGCAACGCCGCACACATCCCCTTTCCCAGTTCATTTATAAAATTATTTCTGTAATCTTCTGCGTTTGAAAGCAACGAATGCCATCAGTGCTGCACCGCAAAGAGCGATCATCAGAACATATGGAAGAGTGTTCATGATAATACCAGTTGCCGGTACATAATTGTATGTATTGGTTACATCAACTGTATTCTTATTCTGTCCAAGTGTTTTGTCAGATACTGTAAGTGCTTCATTATATTTTGTTTCAGCAACTGCTTTTTTTGTTTCGTTGTTAATTACAACCTCTGCACTTCCTTTATAGTTTGGTGTAGCAGACTCTGTTACGGAAATCTTTGTACCTACTGGAAGTCCTGTAAATTTTACATTTTGACCATGTTTTAATTTAAATGTATGGCTTTTACCTGTTATAGATGTTGTAGAATCCCCAATAGTTGCTTTTGCACCTAATGTAGTTCCGTCTGTGCCATTCGGGAATGTAAAGTCTGCTGTGAACTCAAATTCTTTATTTGTATCTGCTGTATCTGCTGCATCTGTCTTAATTATCTTAGATACATCCAATGAGCCATACGTTGTGTAATCTGGACCTGGGTTTACCGGATCAGTACCGGTACCGGCTTCCTGTACATATGTGTTAGTAAAGTTAAATCCATTCTTATCCGTATTACTGATATCTACTTTACCTGTTGTATCTTGTGCTGTATTTCCCTCATCGTCTTTTGTCTTATTAACGATAATGTTGGAAATCTCAAGTTTATTGCCAACATTTGAAACATATACATCCATTGTATATTCAGCCTGTGACATAATCATTTTCTGGTGCTCCCCATCAGTAATTGCAGGGGCAGCTCCTGTCTCTTTTACTGTATATTCGTATTTACCAGCATCTGGCCACTCTTCTGGAAATGTAACTTTAACTCTTTTTGTTTTACTTCCTGTTTCAGTGTCTGCAAATGTAATATTCGGAATAGTAACATTCGCAGTACTACCTGCCACCTGTGTAGCTGTAAAAGAAAATGCCTCGTCCTTTCCAACCTCTGTATTAAAGGTTTTACTGATATAGGCTTCTGTTACCTTGGTTGTCGTGCCCTCATCTGCTGCAAATACCGATGTCGGCATTGCAAGTCCCATTGTCATAGCACCTGCTGCGACAATAGCGAGCATTTTTTTAGATAATGTTTTGATGCTCATAATAATTCCTCCCTTGTAAAATTTAGATTGATTTATATTTGATTAACGGAGGAGGGGATTAGAGTCCTCTGGTCCGAATAACCGCAATCGCTTTTCCTTTGACATCTTTTACATTGATACAGCCATAGATTCTGCTGTCTGACGCCTCCGGTCTGTTATCACCCAGTACAAATATCTGACCTTCTCCAACAGTGATTGGAAAGTCAACTCCATTTTGAAACTGTGTGGTGTCAAAATAAATATCCTGTGAAATCTGCGTAGCGCCGTTAATCATCAAACCGTCTTTTGTTATATCTACGGTATCACCTGCGACTGCTACGACCCTGCCTGTGGTTGTTCTGCCATCTTTCTTAAATACTGCAATATCACCGGACACAAAACGCTTGTCCAGTCGATAATACATGACCAGATCACCATCTTTTATTGCTGGTTTCATAGATACGTCATTGATTCTCGCCATCCCGTACATAAATGTAAAAACAAGGATGACCGCCAAAATGATAAGAACAATCTTCAATAACAGCTGAAAGATATCTTCTCCCAGTGTCGTTTCCTGTCTGGGAAGCT
>OGXH01002116.1_pt1 | contig 14072 bp, 8 predicted proteins | sample 1576241 | NCBI WGS metagenome assembly OGXH01 (sample SAMEA3541529, study PRJEB24748) | human gut metagenome | biome: human gut; feature: human-associated habitat; material: faeces | place: China | collected 2012
CATGCCTGGCAGGCGACGTGATCGGAGACTATTCTTTTGATGAGCCACTGCAACTGGGAAGCCGGCTACTTTTTGAGGATATGGCGATCTATTCCATGGTAAAAAACAATACCTTTAACGGAATGCCGCTTCCGGGAATCGCACTTTTAAAAGAAGACGGAAGTGTAGAAATGGTAAGAGAATTTGGCTATAACGATTTTAAAATGCGTCTGTAATTCAAATCGAACGCATATGAGACTTGCAAGCGACAGCACCGTAGATTCTGAAGGAGGATACGATGGAATACAACAGAACAACACCGTCTGCGGACGGATATTATATGCCGGCAGAGTATGAGCCGCATAAAGGCTGCATCATGATCTGGCCGCAGCGGCCGGGTTCCTGGAAAAAGGATGCAAAAGATGCCGAACAGGCTTTTTGTGCAGTTATGGAAGCGATCACAAAAAGTGAGCCAGTGTATCTGGCTGCCGGAAAAAAGGTTCTTGCACGGGCAGAGGCATTTGCCGCACAGCAGAAAGAAAAATATAGAGAAGCCATTGCATGCGGAAGTCTTGTGCTTGTAGTTCCTACAGCAATAACTCTTCCACCATTAGCCTTGGTATTATTAATTATATCTGCTGCTTCTTTATCAACCTGATAGAATTCTGAGTGCATATGATGATCAAGTATATTCTCAACCTTAACTGGTCTGAATGTTCCAAGACCTACGTGAAGAGTAACTCTTGCAATCTTCACTCCCATATCTTCTATCTGTTTAAGCAGTTCTTTTGTAAAATGTAGTCCTGCCGTAGGTGCTGCTGCTGAACCCTCGTGCTTGGCATATACTGTCTGATAGCGGTTCTTATCTTCAAGCTTATGTGTGATATATGGTGGAAGCGGCATCTGTCCTAGTTCATCAAGAATTTCCTCAAATATGCCATCATAACTAAACTGTATAAGTCTGTTACCTTCCTCAACTATATCAATAATCTCACCTGTAAGCTTTCCGCCACCAAATACTATCCTTGCACCAACCTTGCATTTCTTTCCTGGCTTAACAAGGACTTCCCACGTATCCTGTCTGTCTTCAAGTCTTTTTAACAAAAGCACTTCAATGGCAGCACCTGTTCCTTCTTTCTCACCGATAAGTCTTGCAGGTATAACCTTAGTATCATTAATTACAAGGCAGTCACCCGGCTTAAGATATTCTGTTATATCCCTAAATATCTTGTGTTCTATAGCTCCTGTGTTCTTATCAAGAACCATCAATCTGGAGCTTGAACGGTCTGACAGAGGGTCTTGTGCTATAAGTTCCTCTGGCAGATCATAATAAAAATCATGTAAATCCATAATAATCCTCTATTCAGATTGTGCACTCTATATTCACTACATACGAAGTTCGATTCCATTATCACTTAAGTCTTTATATATCTTCTCCATTACTGGTGTGATATCCTTATCCTCAAGTGTTCTGTCCTTAGCTCTAAAAGATATTGAATATGCTACTGACTTGTAGCCCTCTTTAATCTGGGCACCTTCATATATATCAAATAACTTGTAACTCTCAAGTATGCTTCCGCCGCGTTTCTCGATTATCTTCTCAATCTTTCCTACAAGAACTGACTTAGGCATAACCATACTTATATCCCTTGTAACTGCTGGGAACTTGGCAATACCCTCAAACTTTCTGTCAAAGCTTGCCATCTTAGTTACAATTGAAAGGTCAATAACAACAATATATGTTCTGTCGCCTAATGAATAAGTATCTGCTACATCTGGATGTAATTCACCCATATAGCCAATCTTTGTTCCATCATAGATAATCTCTGCCTGACGTCCTGGATGAAGGAATGTAATTCCTGCCTCTGGATTGTATTCCGGCTTAACTCTCATTCCAATTCTTTCAAGGAATTCTTCAACTACACCCTTCATCTGGAAGAAATCAACATCTCCAAATGCTCCAAGCGTGAACATAACTCTCTCATCTGGAAGCTCGTTAACATCATCTGCTGCAAGATATACCTTTGCAAGCTCATATAACTTAACATTCTTATTACGTCTGTTATAGTTAGTTGATAATGATGTAAGCATACCATTAACAGGAAGTGTTCTCATTATTGAGAAATCTTCTCCTAATGGATTAGAGATAACCACTGTCTTTCTGTATTCTGAGTCGGCCGCAAGCTTAAGCTTATCAAATACCTTAGGGCTTTCAAATGAATATGTCATAGCCTGTGAGAATCCACAGAACTGTGCAACTTCACCTGCTACATCTTCAATACTTCTCTCAAATGGTATCTTACCCATTGTTGTAGAACCCTTTGGAAGTGTTGTAGGAATATTATCATATCCGAAGAATCTTGCTACTTCCTCTGCAATATCTGCATCTCTGTTAAGATCCTGTCTAAATGTAGGAATAATAAGCTCATTAGAAGCTTCATCATATTCTACTTCAAGTCTCTTGAAATATGAAAGCATATCTTCCTTTGATACATTTGTTCCAAGAAGTGCATTATACTTATCTGGTTCAAATGATATTCTCTTCTTAGATACCGGCTCATCATATATATCAACAACACCGCCAACTACTTCACCTGCACCTAACTGTTCTATAAGGTCACAGGCCCTGTTCATAGCTTCAAGTGCAAGCTCTGGATCTAAGCCCTTCTCAAACTTACCAGAAGCATCTGTTCTTAAACCAATCTTCTTAGTTGACTTTCTTATATTAGTTCCATCAAATGTTGCAGCTTCAAAAAGCATTGTCTTAACATCATCTGTTATCATTGAGTTCTCACCACCCATAATACCAGCAAGACCAATAGCCTTTTCTCCATCACATATAAGAAGTGCTTCTGAATCAAGTGTTCTTTCCTGTCCATCAAGTGTAACGAACTTCTCATTCTCAGCAGCAGTTCTTACAATAATCTTCTTATCAGCGATTGTATCATAATCATAAGCGTGCATTGGCTGACCATATTCTGTCATAACATAGTTAGTAATATCTACTATGTTATTAATAGGTCTGATGCCTGCTGTCATAAGTCTGTGCTGCATCCACTTTGGTGATGGAGCAAGCTTTATATTCTTAACAACTCTTGCTGTATATCTCTTGCAAAGCTGCTTAGCTGCTACTTCAATCTTAATATAGTCATTAACATCTTCGCTATTGCCTGTAGCATTAACAACTGGAGGATTGAATGGCTTTCTGAATGTAGCTGCTGCCTCTCTTGCGATACCAAGGATACTATAGCAGTCTACACGGTTGTTAGTAATCTCATATTCAAATACTGTATCATCAAGTCCAAGATATTCTACAGCACTCTCTCCTACTTTGGCATCATCACCAAATATATAAATACCATTTTCTGCTGCATCTGGATAGAATTCTCTTGATGAACCAAGTTCTTCAATTGAACACATCATTCCATAAGACTCAACGCCTCTTAACTTGCCTTTTTTAATCTTAATTCCATCTTCTGGAAGTGGACTTCCATCGTGTCCGCCAGCCACACGTCCGCCGTCAAGAACAACTGGAACTTTCTGTCCACTTGTTCCTGGTTCAATATTAGGAGCACCTGTAACTATCTGAACAGTTTCATTTCCTACATTCACCTGACATACTACAAGCTTGTCTGCATCTGGATGTCTTTCTACTGAAACAATCTGTCCTACAACAATTTTATCCAGATTTTTATCAAGCTCATTAAAACATTCTACCTTAGTACCTGAAAGAGTCATAGCATCTCTGAATTCCTGATTTGTACACTCTAAACCTGGAACAAGGTCCTTTATCCATTTAATAGATGTATCCATACTTATCCTCCACTTATTATTAATTAGAACTGCTTTAAGAATCTTGTATCATTCTCGTATAACAATCTCATATCATCGATTTCGTATTTAAGAAGGGCAACTCTTTCAAGACCTACGCCAAACGCAAAACCTGTATATTTATCTTTATCAATCCCGCACATTTCAAATACATGTGGGTGAACCATTCCGCAGCCAAGTATTTCAATCCAGCCCTCACCCTTACAAAAACGGCATCCCTTGCCGCCACATTTAAAGCAGCTTACATCCATCTCGGCACTAGGCTCTGTGAATGGGAAATGATGTGGTCTGAACTTAACCTTAGTATCTTCACCGAATAACTCCTTAGCGAATTCTGCAAGTGTTCCCTTAAGGTCAGCAAATGTTATGTTCTCATCAATTACAAGACCTTCAACCTGATGGAAGCAAGGTGAATGGGTTGCATCAACTTCATCTGCTCTGTATACACGTCCAGGTGAAATCATTCTTATTGGAAGTCTGCCTTTTTCCATAACTCTTGCCTGAACAGGTGATGTCTGTGTTCTAAGAACAACTTTATCATTGATATAGAATGTATCCTGTTCATCTTTTGCTGGATGGTTAGCTGGAATATTAAGTGCCTCAAAGTTGTAATAATCATATTCTACCTCTGGACCTTCTACAACTTCGTATCCCATTCCTATAAATATCTTTTCTATTTCTTCACGCGCAAGCATATTAGGATGTTTATGTCCAAGTTCAGCTTTCTTGGCTGGAAGTGTTACATCAATTACCTCTGCCTTCATCTGAAGCTCTCTCTTCTTGGCAGCAAGCTCTTTCCTGGCAGCCTCTAATACTTCTTCAATTGCCTGTCTTGTTTCGTTGACAATCTGTCCAACCTTAGGTCTGTCCTCAGGAGCTACCTCCTTCATACCCTTTAAAACTTCAGTAAGCTCGCCTTTTTTACCAAGAAAAGCAACTCTGATATCATTTAACTTATCAAGAGAATCTGTTGCCTTTATCTGTGACAACGCATTTTCTTTGATTGCATCAAGTCTTTCTTTCATCTTATCCTCCTTCTTGCGCTATTTACACATTGTTAATCATTTCGCAAAAAACCACTCTCAATTGTAACACAATGCTCATATTTCGCAAGTATTATTTTAATTATTCTTATGTCTTTTCTCATAAATCTCAAGAACCTGCATAGCTTCCTTGGCATGCACCTTATTCTTTTTAGTCACATTTTTAATATTATTTCTTGCATCTTCTATTCTTGATTCATTATATTCTATCTGTTCTCTTAACTTCTGGCGTCTTATGGAAAGATTATGTCTTACCTCTACCATTTCTTTAGGATTAAGTATCGCCTTAACTTGTCCTATCCATATATGTGTATCAATTACACCAAGCTGTCTTAATATATCTGTAAGCTCCGCTTCTGCCTCATTAAGATTACTTGTTATCTCAAGTATTTTACGTTGTTCATCTTTCATCTCAACATATGCCTGAAACTTCTGCTCAAGCTCAAATGCACTCTTTACCGCATATTTGCTATATTCATATTCAAGCACATTTACAGCATTTACATACTTTATCTTGTACTTATTAAGAAGTGCTGTTGCTTTATTAAGCTTTACCTCTGTCACATACACTTTTCGTTCTGTTGATTTAAGATAAGCAAACAGACCAAGCGAAAGCGTAAGTGCAAGTATTACAACTGTTATGAACATTCCAATGTGTTCATCATCTGGTGAAGCCGCTGATATAAGAAGAAATATAACAAACACCCCTACAAGAAGTGCCAGCATAAGTACTGAATACTTCTTAATTCTAAGCTGTTTTTTCACAAGGTCATTTGCCTCTATACGATACATTGACCTCTCACCCTTAATCATTCTTACATTCTTTAATACTGTATTGTAATCTTCTTCATCGTGCCTCAGCTTTACAAGTGCCTCTGGAAAATCTTCCTCATAAGATTCCATCATACGGTACACTTTGTTGGAAAGCTTGTTCTCCGGTGATTTAAAAATACGTCTGTCAACCGACAGATTATCAACACGGTCTGCCGCATACATAAGCTTAAGCTTTATATCTTCCGGTGCATTCTCGATTCTTTGTATATCCTCATAATAATCAGTTACACTGTCATATTCTACCTTGGCATTCTCTATATATCTTGAAGCTTCCTCCATAATATCACACTGGCTTTTAACAAAGCTCCCAACCTCTGAGCCTGTAAATCCTGCCGTGTCAACCTCTTCAAGATTATCCTGCGTATTATTGACCGCTCCGCCAAGATTAACCTTATCAACTGTTCTTATAAGCGTCTGTGCCTGTATACTGTTAAGCAGGTGGTCATATTTTTCTTCTTCCTTTAACGCATCTGCCTGCTGTTTCTTAGTCTTTTCTGTCAGCCCTCTGGATTCATCAGCAGATGCATCACTGCCAGCAGTCTTATATAATTCTTCTTCCAGATCATCATTATGATTACTGCCAGTATACGAACCCACCTGATAGCTGTGTATCATATCATTAATAGAACGTTTATTTCTAAATCCATTCTCATCTTCATACACAAGCTCCTCAAGGTCTTTTAAATCCTCATCACTGTCATAATTATTTTTTAAGAATTTGAATAATCCCACTTGTCTTATCACCTCGCAGTATATTTATAATAATCCTGTTTCCAATTGGTAAGAATATCATCTAATACCTTATGATACCCTGCCACATCTCCTGCATTTTTATACTTCTCTGTGTCATTAAGCTTTCTAATCTCGTCCTGATAAGCAGCATTATCCATAAGCTGTTCTATCTTTCTTCTTATGATATACTCCTCCTGTGGCACATCTTCATTAATAACACTTACGTCTTTATCCATAAACCACTTTGCCGCAAGGTAACACTTGTATGAATTCTTATGCTGTCCTATCTCATATGCTTTCATAAAGCTGTATGAAGCCTCATTATATAAGAACATTCTTGCAAGTGCAACACCCATATTATGGTACACACCTGCTAAGAACGCTGCCGGGGCAGCATTGCTGTATTCATCTATAATCTGCTTATAACAGTCAACCGCCTTATAGAAGCACTCATTAGAAAGAAAACTGTCCCCTCTTAATCCAAGTCTTTCATAAGCATTCTGATTATCAAGCGTATTCAGTATTTCGCTTATCTTTTCAATCTGTTCCAAAGAATAATAATCAACTGATTTAAGTATTGTGACAAGCATACTTGCCAACAGCTCATTATTACTTTTCATTATGGTTAATCTCTGGGCAAGTGCTGTATTTCCCACTTCATCCCTAAGAAATGTTATAAGCTCATCATTGATAAAATCATTAGTAAGTATATATATATTATTGTAAATATAATAACACAGTTCTTCTTCTGTATACAATCTGATACCTGACTGCATTATATATAAAGGATTGTCTGCAACCTTCCCCCTGCACAAAATCATTGCACTCATACATCTGCCTCACTTAAATCCAGTTCTTCAACTATAACACTATCCGATGCCTGATATATCTCACCAAAACCAAGGTCTTTTACTGTAACAATACATTTATCCTGTGAAGATGCCTTTACATTCATTGATATTCTTGTTGTCTTTCCTTCCCTGTAAGGAATAGAGCTTATATCAACCTGCTTTTCTATATATTTTCCGTCCGGCCATATAATCTGGAAATTTATAACCGACACATCTTCAATAATAAAATCAATTGTTCTTTCTGCCATATACCAGTTAGTTCCCATTTTGACAATTCTAAACTTCATAGGATGTCCGTGTTCTGATATATCCGTTTCAATATCAGCTTTTATCCTGCCATCTGTAAGAAGGCACACATTACCAAATACCTGTGGAGATATATACTCCAACGCTGCAAAGCACGCACCTCTTACATATAAATTCTGCCCAACAAATGCTTTTCTTCCTGCAACTAATACTTTGGTGAATTCATCTGGAAGCCTGTCCACATCAAATCCCATACCTGTAAGATATACACTTGAAGCCCTGTGCTTCTTAAAATATTCTGTCATATACATGGTAACGGAATGTGAAGCCTTTTCTATTGTACTTCCTTCAGGCTGGCTTAATGTATGCTCCTGTAATATGTACTGCATATCACCAATCTTATTGCAGTACAATCTGTATACATCAATTCCCGAAGCATTGTAATCCATAAGCACTGTACCATTCTGATAAAGTTCCTTCTTCTGGCTGTACGCATAATATGCAAAGCTTTCTATTCTGCTTATTATCTGGTACTGCTCATTTGCAACACCTGCATTGTACAGCTCCTCCTTTACAATCTCCAGTGTATCTTTGGTAAAATCAGGAACAACAACACATATAGAAGCTACACTGCTGGCATTTTTCTTATTAATAACAGCTTTTATATTCTCTGATAAAGTTTTGTCTTTTTCGGTATCTGCTGCCACTGGTGCTTTTAACTCACTGTCATACACACACATCTGTATATTATCCTCAAGCAGCTCCACTCCTATTATCAAATCTGTATCGTTCATAACTATCTCCATTCTTAGCAGGAATTTAGTCTTACTGCCTCATATTCTCTGGTACAAACAACTGCTTTGTCACATAATCTTCTACTGCATAGCTTTCCATAAGCTTCTTTAATGTAACCATATCCCTTAGCTCCTCGCTTGCAAGACATTCATTAATTGCATCAAATCTGCCCTTATTATCTCCATCATTAAGGTTATCGTACAATATGTTATATTCCTTCGTATTAGTGTCTGTTCCAATTGTATAATTATATATAACCTTGTCGTTATAGAACAATGAAAGTCTGTATGTAAATACTCCGCAGTTATCACATTTCATAACTGCACTTGCATATTCTTTAGCATCATTGACTTTATAATTAATGACAACCTTATTATCAGGATTGCCATAATACTCAATCACTGTAACACCACATGCATTATACGGTATATTAAGAACACCATTAAAACGTTTATAATAATCATAGATTATCTCTTTTGCACATAATTCATCAAGAATCTTCTGTGCTGTGTCTTTAATATCTGGTTTATTCAATTCTTTTATATTCTCTGATACTTTTTTAAGCCACGCAGCAAGGCATATTACAGGAATACCAATCTTATCTTTGTAACATTCTTTTACAACCGTAAATGTTATGTCACTTACATTTTTTCCTTTAATAAAATATAAAAATGAATTATAAGCTATATATGCTTTGGCTATCAGCTGTGATGCACCTTTATTATAATAATCTGTAAATACCTGTGTAAGCTTATCATAATAATCTTTATCCTGAGTAAACATATACTGTGAGATAACCCTCTCAGAAAGATTTTTAATATTTACGCCAAAATCAGATGCACTCTTCCACAACCTGTACATATCCTTGTCTGAACCATTATAATTATCAACCATATATTCAAGTACCAGCTCATTATACAGATGATTCCTGAACACATATTCACACAATATATCTTTATAGCTTTCCTTATTAACCGAAGCAGTAAGCTCGTGTACTATGAACTTAAACATCTTGCCTGCTGGAACTATTGTATAGCCGTAGCGTTCCATAAGTTCCCTTGCCTCATAATACATTCCGTACTCCAAAAGTATTTCAATAAGCCCCTGTGCCGTATTGATATGAAGACCATCTTTAATAAGGTCACTGTACTCATCATTAAAGGTTTCACCTTCATAATATTCTTTATAATATTCAATAAGCCACGAATTAATAAGTTGTCGGTATTCGTATGTAACTCCTTTAACCATCGCCGCTTTCTTATATATAGATGGTGTATCCGCATTATATATATGCTTCTTTCTGCAATAATCTGCTCTGAATAAAGCTATATATGGCTCTTCAATGTCATATTCATCTAACAATGTTATATCCAGTGGTTCTTCTAATATCTTTTCTATCTCATAATTGACAGTGTTTCTTCTTATAACTCCGTCCGTACAGATAAATGCCATAGAACAGTTAGAGATATAAAGCGGAATATATATATCATTGCCTGTCATCTCATATATTGCAGGCTCTTTCATATAGCCGCATTTTACTATAACAGCTTTTACTTTACTGCAATCAGCAGTTACACGATACATAAATCTTAACTTAACCGCATATTCTGCTGTTTCATTATTGATAAGCTGTGGCTTTAAAAATTGTCTGTAAAGATACATAAGGTCATTATTGATACAGCCGGCCTTTAACTGCTCATAAAGATACAGTTCTATCATCTGCTCGTACGAATCATATATATCCTTATAGAATGCTTTATTATAGACAACATTGGCATATAAGAAGGACTTCCATTCATAATTAATACCCGAATCATATGTAAAATACAAAAGGACAATTCTTGGAATTCTCACCTTTATATCTTTCTTTATGCTTGCCATATAGAACTCATATAATCTTGTTATTCTTATGCCTCTAAGAACCGCTTTCTCATAAAATGGAAATGCTTCCTCACCAGCTATTCCTTCCCTTACCATATGTGATATTAATACTTCTAATATGTCATCTTCTTCATATATTGTATAAAGTTTTTTTAATATCTCTATATTATCTTTATTAGTAATTCTTTCATTGGCAATTACAGCCGCTGCCTGCTTTGCAAGCTTTTCTGTAATCATATTGTACTTTATACCAAATGCTATCACCTGAATCTCAAATCTGTTAAACAGCCTTAACAGCTCTGGCTGTGCATTATATATATTAAGTGCCTCTAAATACATAACCGGGCTTATACAGCCATCATTAAAGCAATCCTTTATTCTTATAAGCTTAATGCTCTTGTTATTCTCAGACTGTCCGTCTATATAGAATAATATCCACAAAAGCACCCAGCTGTCATATCCGTGTTCATAACACTCTGTAACTATCTGGGCTACATCTGATGTATATCCTGCATCTTTTCTTTCAAGCGTGCTTACATAAAGGTAAAGACTGTATAACTCAATATGATTATCAACATCGCTTAATACCCTGTCCTTAATGTTCTCAAGAATTCTGCTTCCATTGTAATCATCACCTGATATAAAATTAACACCAGCCTGCAATACGTCAAATATTATGTCCGATTTCTTCAATCCACGAACTCTGTCAAGAATTTTATTAGTGTTAATAACCCATTCCTGCTTGGTTATGCGTTTCATTCTGAACTGGAGATATTCTGCTGTAAGCCTGCTCTTTGCAGTTCTTATCTCTCTGTGTTCATCAAAGCCGCTGTCATTAACAATCTCTTTTCCATTTATTGTAATCTCTATTACTTCCTGATGACTGTAAGAGCTTATTATAATATACGCATAGTTATTGCCTGCATGAAGAAGCTTATCATCTATTATATAATCCAGCTCATATACATCACCTATGAAATCATCAGAAGTTATTATTCCTCTTTTCATCTTAATAAATGGTGCTTCACACTGTACGTCAAGCTTTATATAGCCCCAGCCGTTCTTTTCTATAATTATGCTGTCCTTTTCGTTAGCACCATCTATATTATAATCTCTTATATTATTATCAACACTGAAAGTAAGAGCAGACTTTTTCTTAATTGCTATTAAGAACTCCTCCATTGACTCATATACATTTTCTCTGTCATACAGGACATCGTAAAGATTATTTAATACATCATCACCCTGTAAGAATATTTTTTTGAATTTATCGGATCTGTATAAGCTTACTGCTTCTTCTTTATTAACCTGCACAAGATTAGTAAAATGGAACAGGTTATCCGCTTTTCCAAGGCTTGTATCTACTGTTTCTTTAACTGCTGTAAAGCTGTATAATACCTCTTTCTCTCCAGCATTAGTAACAAGCGTGAACTCTCCTTCTATGCTGTCCCCCTCTGAAAGTCCCCTTGCATCTATAACGTATTTAATATCACTGTCTTTTCCCGCAAATGACGGTGTAAGCACTGTCACCTTGGCATTATCAGAGTATACTACCCCCTTAATTACATCTTGCGCCTGTATATGAAATTCTGCATTATGTATTGTGTCACAGATAACATCTTCTATAATAACATCATCAGGTTGTATTATATCTGGAATGTCATATCTGAACTTTCCTCTTGAAAGTCTGTTAATATACTCTCTCATCAGTTCTACGTCTCCGAATTAATCTTTTTTAAATATGTCTTTATCTGCTTCTCATAGCCATTATCTGTTGGTTCATAGAACTTTACGTCCTCAAGTCCATCAGGTAAATACTGTTGCTTCACATAGTGGTTAGGATAATCGTGTGCATATTTATAACCTATGCCGTGTCCTAACTTTGAAGCACTCTTATAATGTGCATCCTGCAAATGTGCCGGCACAGGTGCTGTCTTGGTTGTCTTAACAAGTTCCATAGCCTTGTCAACTGCCATATAACAAGAGTTGCTCTTAGGTGCACAGGCAACATATAACGCCGCCTGTGAAAGAATTATCCTTGCCTCCGGCATACCTATCCTCTCAACTGCAAGTGCTGCATTCGTAGCAACAACTAATGCGTAAGGGTCTGCATTGCCTACATCTTCACTTGCACATATCATTATTCTTCTTGCAATAAACTTTATATCTTCACCTGCATATAACATCTTTGCCAGATAATAACTTACTGCATCAGGGTCAGACCCCCTCATACTTTTAATAAATGCTGATATGGTATCATAATGATTATCACCCGTCTTATCATATCGGACAGCCCTTTTTTGTATACATTGTTCTGCTGTCTTTAAATCTATATGTATAAGTCCGTCATCTGACCTGTCAGTTGTAAGTATTCCAAGTTCTATCGCATTAAGTGCACTTCTTGCATCGCCATTTGCTATATCAGCAAGAAACTCCAAAGCCTCATCATCTATGTCAGCCTTGTAGCTTCCCATACCTCTTTCTTTATCGTATACAGCTCTCTTTAGTATCTCTTTGATATCTTCCTTTGACAATGGCTTTAACTCAAATATTATAGACCTTGAAATCAAGGCTCCATTAACCTCAAAATATGGATTTTCTGTTGTTGCACCAACAAGCACAATAGTTCCGTCTTCCACGAATGGCAGAAGATAATCCTGCTGCCCCTTATTAAACCTATGTATCTCATCTACAAAAAGTATTGTCTTCTTACCATACATTCCAAGATTATTTTTCGCCCTCTCTACAACATCTTCCATCTCTTTCTTGCCTGCTACTGTAGCATTAATCTGACAGAAATCCGCACTTGTCGTATTGGCAATAACCTTGGCTAATGTAGTCTTTCCAGTTCCAGGAGGTCCATAAAATATAATAGAGCTTAATTTATCCGCCTTTATAGCCCTGTATAAAAGCTTATCCTTACCAACAATATGCTGTTGTCCTACAACTTCTTCCAAAGTTCTTGGTCTTAATCTCATCGCAAGAGGAGAATCATTCTCCTGATTAGTCTTTCGCATATAATCAAATAAATCCATAATTGTGTCCTTGTGATTCCCTTAATGAATATTATTTAATAATATAGCATATTATACGGCAAATGGCACTACTTTAATTAAAGTAAGCTTTTAAATATTTTCTTAACCGTGTCCATAAAACCTGCTGTATCAACATTTTCGCAGCTTATTATCTTAACACTTCCAATATAAGCCTCATTGTAATAATATTTAATAACGCCTACCTCATCACCCTCTTTTAATGGAGCTTTAATATTATCATTAATTATGCACTCCCGTCTTATATCATCATTGTTATATTTATTAATGAACATATATGAATAGTCTTTTTCCTTTGTTATCTTAATCTTATCCTGCCTGCCCGATGAGATTTTAATGCTCTCTGTATCAAGCGGTTCTTCATCTTTATATATACTGCACACACTAAAACCATAATTAAGAAGCGTTATCGCATCACTGAATCGTATCTTGCTTGTCGGTGCCGCCATAACAACTGCTATAAGATCTATTCCGTCTTTATTGGCTGTTCCTGAAAGGCAGCAGCCTGCCTTGCTCGTTGAACCTGTCTTTAAGCCTGTGGCATAGGCATACTGTTTCATAAGCTTATTAGTATTGGTAAGCACGAAATCCTTCTCGCCTTTTCTTGTAATGTGTGTTATGCTTTCCATCCATATACTGCTGAATTCTTTTATCTGTGGGTGGTTATTAATAAGCTCCCGGCTCATAACCGCTACATCTCTCGCACTTGATGTATGTCCGTCTACATCAAGTCCACAGCAGTTAATAAAATGTGTGTTGCTCATTCCTAGTTCACGGGCTTTCTCATTCATTTTATCGACAAATACATTCTCTGCCCCGCTTATGTG